>JAABUH010000180.1_pt1 | contig 97026 bp, 103 predicted proteins | sample 5559121 | NCBI WGS metagenome assembly JAABUH01 (sample SAMN10711871, study PRJNA513364) | rock metagenome | isolation source: Antarctica rocks | place: Antarctica: Victoria Land, Battleship Promontory nord | collected 2015-12-28
TACTAAATAACCAGCCCAAATATTGAAGTTCCCCAGCTGAATTTGATGGTTCAATGGTTGATGCAGGTGGGGTGGTGATTTGGTTGGGGAGCGCACGCGAAGACTTAGTGCGGGGTACTGTATCTCACCTGGGGTTCACTCTCTAGCGCAACCTGTCAGCACCGCAACGTCCTGCTTGGCTTACTGATCAGTCGAGGCTCCTTCCGTGGGCATCGGATTGATCACGAGAACAATGTACCGTATAAGGTATTCTAAGATATTGGTAGGTGACAAACGATAAAAACCTACTCTGACGATCTTCATGAATAGCCTCCAAGCCGACGACGAACTAGCATGCAACCATATACGTTATTTGGGTATGTGCAATCCAAAAGCCTTGGATTGAGATCGATTGATTACTGCTGCCACTATTTGCCGCCATGCCGCGCAGTGGGAGATGCGATGCATGTAAAATAAGGAAAATCAAGGTAAGTACACCATCGAATAGGATCTTGTTAGTGTCTTACTGGGTCATGATGGTTGATGGCCCGGCCTAAGATCTTCTGTCACTAATGACTTTGGTGTGGGAAAAATAGTGTGATGAAGGTGTTCCGCAGTGCCAAAGGTGCATCAACTCTGGCAAAACCTGCCCTGGATACCGAAGCGAGACGGAGTTTGCATTTCGCGATATGACTTGCCTTGCCGAGAAGAAGGTTGAGTCTCGTGTCCGCAATAGTTTCAGAGCGCGAGATATGGCGGAACAAGGCGTACCAAGGCCTTTTGCAGTGACGGATTGGCGAGAAAACGCCGTCACCCGCTTCTTCACCGATTATGTCCTGGATTCAGATGCTGTATCGAATACGACGATAGTATTACCAGGACTTTATGGCAGTTCAGATGCAAGCGCCTGTCTCAAAGATGCTCTCTATGCTGCAGCGTTCGGGAACGAGGCAAATCAGCTCGGTCTGAAATGGATGGCCATTGAAGCTAAGGCAGCATATGGCCGTGCACTAGCGTCTCTTTCGAGGGTATTGCAGGACCCTGTAGAAGCTTTGAAAGATACTACACTGGCTACACCCTTTGTGATAGGCTTATACGAAGTAAGATCAATCCCGGGTTTGCCCTACATCAGATTTGGAAAAAGGGAGGCTGATTGTCCCGGGACAGGTTATCAGTGGCTACCTGCCGACCGGTACTCTGATGGATCATCATCACCACCGTGGTCGAATGTCATTGCTTCGCCTTCGTGGCAGCCATCAATTCAACTCTCCGATAGGCCGATGCCTTTTCGGTGTCCTGCATGAACAAGCTGTGAGCCACTAAAAGATTCATATCTGCCTCAAAATCTCACGTTACTCACAGGACCACACAGATCATTAAGTGCTTGACCAGGCACGAGAAGCCCCTGGAAGAAGCAGGCGCCTGGATTCAGGTTTTCGGAACCAAAGGGCCTCCCCAGAAAATAGCAGAACTCAGCATCCATACTGCTCAAATATGCGCTGAAGCCCAACTCCTTTTTGATAGCAGCGAACACAGCAAGGAATGGAAACATGACCTCCTCGAAATCATCAAAGACGCCACTGCCATTGATCTCCTGTACCAGAGTTGGATTGACAAGTACTCCCGCTCTGAAATCTGGCGCTATCAGACCGTCTATCTGTCCCCCGATGAGGCTCTTCCCGCCGATGGGATGGTGCAGGTGCATCACGACTTCTATACCGCATACATCTGGACCTCATGCCGCAGCCAGCGTGCCCATTTGCACGAAGTCTCCTTGCACTGTCTTGCTCTCCTTGGCTGTCATTCAGAGGCCACAGATCTATCCTCGAAGCTCAAAAGCCTAGACTTAGCCGAGAACCTACTCACGCGCTTCAGATGCATCATTGAAGACATGGTCTCGGATATCTGCGCCGCTGTGCCTTTCATATTGGGAGATATCGACCTGGCGGGGAAATTGGCACCGGGAAGGAAGAGAATGCCGCTTGCGGGGTATATGCTTCTCTGGCCTTTGCATGTGGCGAGGGCAAGTATGAATAAGGGTAGTGAGCAGGAAATCTGGATAAGGAGGAGGTTTGAATTTATAGACAGCAAGATGGAAATCAGGTTCGGTCGACTTATGGCAAACAAGGTCAAGAAGGAACCTTGGAACTTGAGTTGATGAGGTCAAAAGATGTGCCTGATTCAAGTTCGATGTTTCGATGTTCGGATATTCAGTTCCAGGACTCAACAACAGCACAAATCTTCGCTAGACGTGGTTTGTAGGACCACATTTATTGAGAAGTGGGTTACCTGGACAGCGTATCATGGGGGACGTCGGCAACAGAGTTTTCATCAATAGCATGAGTGGCACATACATGATTCTTCACTCACTTGTTCGCGGAATATAACACCTCACATGGTGTAATTTCAACATTCAGCGAGAAGGCTTTGACGGAGTCAAAACATCGCATTGCACGTATAACCCGGGGGGAAGAAAAGAAAGCAAAAAAACACAAAGCGTGGAAAAAGATAGTCCCAACCATGGCTCTAATGTAGGTGATCTATTTGAAAAACAAAGCAGAGACCGCGACGTTCGCCATCTAGCAGCATGCCCCAATGATCAATTGTGTGTTGCACAATTGATGCCCGCAGGACCTGGCTCCAATGCTATCCTCGGGTCGGTATAGTTGTACTCGGGAGACTCGTTTTCCGTGATAGCCTGGGACACCAACGCCGAGTCTAACCATGCGCGTACCTGTACGATGACACTTTCGGTGTTCCAACGGGTGACCCAAGAGAACGTGTTATCGTAGTTGAGCCCTGTTATACAAGGAAGTTAGGCTGCTATACTTTCTTTGATGCAAAAATCCCTCTCCAGGGGTTCATGAAGGAAAGAGGTAGGCAGATTAAGGAGGAATATGGGGGAGGAACTTCTTACCATTCTTACAAACACCTGTTGCGTGCAACTCTTGTGCACTCCATTCCTCGTCTCCGCCACCAACGACGTGAACAAGTTCCAGCGAGGACGTGCCGGCGATCAAGGTGTTTGCCAGGCGCTCTATGGCATTTGTGAGAAAGATGGTTCGGTTGTGATACTCGCCGGCGAGAGGGTGGGTGCCCATAAGCGTCCAGTGGACATTAGGCGCTACCTGAGCGAAGAAAGCTGGGAAGTTGTCTTCGCGGAGGTAGTTGAAGACTTGTGCGATTTGGCATTTGTTTGGATATTTGGTGGTGGCTTCGCTCTGATTTGCAGAGCAGTAATGTGCTGGCGCTGAGATGGTAAGGCCCGGCGCAACTGCGGCAGCGACCAAAAGAATCGTAAGGGAAGAATGCATTATGGATGTTGGTCAATGGAAGAATGGTGATAGATGCCGGTGTTTTCGAGACGGAAGTTGCTCCTATTATCCGTTCATATACTTGTGTTCAATTATATGGAAACGACTTCAGCATGCGCTGGCATGACAAAACTATGGGAATCGCAAGGCTTTTTATACTATAGTATACGGCTGATCCAGCTCCTCTATACAGCACTCGGTGAGGCGGATTTCTTTGAGCCATATCGGGAAATATTGTGCGTTGGAAAGTCATCTTAGAAGTGACGTCCTCTTGAGCCTTGATGCCGCTTGACAACCACAGCCGCGGGCATTTATGGCTGACGGAATAGAAAGGGTCCCGATTTGGCGGTATGACTATATTATCATCGTTGGTTTCAGAGCTCCCAGAATTGAGATGACGATGATGACGGCTCGAGGACGGTCACCAGAAACTGGGTGCGTTACCACCCTAAACTATTTCGGGCAACTTTCTGCGCTGCTGGTACTAAATTACAAAAATAACACGGGCTGATAATTGATATCAGTCGCATCGCAACAGAGAGCAGAGATATATCTTCATAAAGCGGTGAAGCCGAAATGTTTTTTTCCAGTCGGCGGATAAGATGCTCGTAGTCACCGATTCGTGAAACTGCAGGGGTTGGTTGACTATGCTAACTATATGGAAACGTATTTGTGCCGGAAAAAGTACTCTTTACGGTTTTCATTTTGGCACCATACCTATCGACAGGTCTAGTGGTAAAGTAGAGATTCGTACCCAGAGCGAGTCCGTATAAAGAGATCCATCAGCGCACGATGGTAGCGGTCATAATCCGAGATATTGTTCTTTTATTCCTCTCTCCGTCTAGAGATAACGTAGCTCCAGAGCGTCATCATCGTCCTAACTCTAGGTAAGCCATCTTCGAAAACATTCTTTCCGACCAGCATCTGACTGCTTTTTCCAGCCAAGTCACCGTACTACATAAAACCTACCTAATTTCCTTCATCGAAGAATTTTATCTTGAAGCGAGTCTTGCTGCCGTAGCAAGAAACTATGCCCGAACCAGGGAAATACGTCTTGGCTAAGCCAGTGGGTGAGGTAAGCAAAAGCACCACCGCGACTTAATATTCACGTCGAGTCGGTGGAAACAGCTAATGGTATCTCCAGGTCGAGACTGGCCGCCTGGGTAGAGTTGTCTTCTGTACGGACTTCCCCACGTACCTCACTGACCAACCCTGCAGATCAGCAGCACCGCATATGGCTTATCCAGCATCATGGCCTCTACAGCGCTCCCTTATCCAAGTCTTCCAACCAACGCGTCGTCGACATCGGCTGTGGCACCGGCATCTGGGCCATCGCTTTCGCAACAGAGCATCCGGACTCCCGTGTCCTCGGTCTCGATATCACCCTCCCACAGCCAAAGTCTGTACCCCCAAACTGCAGCTTCGCGGTCGCAGACGCCGAGGGCGACTGGTCGTTTGCCACGGAGCCGTTCGACCTGATCTATGGCCGCATGCTCATCAATAACATCCGCAACTGGCCACGATACATGAAGTGTTGCTTGCAGCATCTGAAGCCTGGTGGGTGGTTGGAATTGAGTGACGTTGCCCATCGATTCTTTGCCGAGGATGGGTGTGGCGAGGCGGATTCGCCCATGCTCAGGTGGTGGCGTGTCGTGTTCCAGGAGAGCTCGATGAGCAACGGCATCGATATCGATGGCACATACAAGCATGCGCAGCAGATGCGTGACGCGAGATTCACTGATGTTCGAGAAAGGGTGTTCAAGTGGCCGGTGGGCAGCGCAAGGGCGAGCACTCAGGAGGAGAAGGCAATCGGGGACCTGCTGTATCAGAACTTGCAGGTGCTGATTGGAGGCGTCACCAGGACAGCTGTTCAGCATGGTGATCTACGTGGAATGACTGCCCAACAGGCGCAGGCCCTAGCGGATGAGGCGAAGCGTGATGTCGTGGAGAATGCTGATAGGCATGGTTACTATATGCATTTCGCTACGCATGTAGGGCAGGCGCCTCGCTAACATGCGTGACTGCTTGGGCTCTGTGATCGGTTATCTTGTTTAAATAAATACAATGCTTATGGATGGCCGTTGCCCGTGAGCCTAATAACACCTACACACGCTCCGCCACTGAAATGGCATCCCTCACGTCATCCTCGACCGACAAGTTCCTCCTCAGTCCCAGTGTTCACACCTCCCTCTCATATTCCTGCTGCACAGAGAGGTCTTTCCGCATCATGGTCCCATACCCCAGGAAAGAGGTTTCACGACTCACGGTGCGATGCCCTTCAGCGCTAGCATGGTACGAGCCGCACATGTCATGAAGCGGGAATGATCGATGGTTGTCAGGGCCAGAAATCTTGCCTTTAGTGTTGCCACTGTTGGATTTTGCTTTGTGGAAAAGGTGCGCAGCGAGCGGCTAGCAGGCGGGAATGCTGCAAAGCTTTAGCGCTAATAGATCGCATTCGAGCTGCACGGTCTGCCATCATTTCGCATTGCCACCCATCGACGGCAACCTTCACCGGCATGAGGTGTGGAGAGTGAAAATAAACGGAGAGGAAAGGGAAAGGGAAAGGGAAAGGGAAAGGGAAAGGGAAAGGGAAAGGGAAAGGGAAAGGGAAAGGGAAAGGGAAAGGGAAAGGGAACGAGAGTGGTTCCAACCTCCCCCAACCCACCGCCAGTTCTGGAGCCACACAAAGATGCTCTGCCTCCCCTTCGCATTTCCTTCCTCTTCGTCTCTACCAACCCGCTCTCGTTCTTTTCGCTTGTGTCCTTGCGGGCTACCCTGCGCTTGTCTCATATACAGGCAAAACTCAAAGTCATCTGCTATGGCCCATCGCAATGCTCTTTCACATGCTCCAAGGGCAGAAAATCAAAAGCAGAATGTCACTGCGAGATTACTACAACAAAATACATGAAGAGGTGAACAAAAAGCCATCGCTCGACAGGTCTCTACCCAGATACGACCCAACCTACACATTGATCGGATCGAGGATTTATGGAGAGAGAGTGTGCCGCACAACCTGCAGTCACCGCGTCGTGGCACTTGCTGACGCTGACGCTTGTCTAGGTACCGCAAGGTGGTCGAGATTGATCCGTTATACACGCTCAGGAAGACGACGCAAGAGTCGCGTCAAGAAACCTCTTCCACTGGATATGTAACAATTTCTCAGTCCGGAAAGTCAGTTCGGTATCGACCTACTGGCACCAACTCAGTCAGCTGTATATCAAATGAAATGGTCGACGAAATCAACCCTTTGATTCTGAAAGACACGTTGGACGTAAGTGGGCAAGTCGTTGATACCCTGAAAGTACGACGGTCCATTATGAGCAGATCGGAGGGATGTGTAGTTTCTAGCTGTTCACAAGTAGGTTGTTTGGTGATGTCTGCACTAGATAACCCGCTTAGAGCTTAGTTCAAGTGTGCGCGAGTTAGTAATTTTAGTGAAGTTATTGTACCCCCTCGGACGCATTCGTATGTTCAACTTTTTCCTTTCCACTTCTTGACGACTTTGTCCCTAAACTGTATGACTTTCCTCGTTCGGCTCATATCGTTCCTGTTTGACCCTCTGTGCAGTATTCAATGCCTTAAAATTATTTACTAACCAGAATTTACCAATGAATGTCCAGGCCTTCTTTCCCATGGATCAATAAGTGTTTACCACTATCAGATATCTTATGATGCCGTACCTGCGTATATAAAAGAGATATAAACCTTGGCAAAATGACAACATGAACGGCCTCGGTTATCCTAGCCGTCTATAACCAGACCAGTCTACCATTCGGCGTCTTGATATCGCGATTGAATAATTCCCAAGTCTTTTGACTATCAGATAACTTAGCGGCCGAAGAATTTGAGCGATTGACATCTTGACAACCTTGGGTTCCATTCAGCATTAGTTGGTTTCTAATTCAGTGACCACGAGGAAGGCTTGCAACAAAAAACGATCCCTTATGGAGTTAGTTAAGTGGTTGATTGAGATTCCACTGGCCGCGAACAGGATATCGGCCGGATCCATCAGGGAGAGCTTTAAGGAAGGATCAGAGACGTAAGGACCACAGACCTTGGCCAGGATAGGACGGATGTTGCGCACCAGAGAGCGGACATTGACTCATTGTAGATCAAACATCTGGTACTTAAGCCTGTTTGCTTTCTGGACACGAAAGGCTTCGCCGTCCATCATGCCATGGACGTAGCACTCGCCAATGAATTCGTAGTGCACGTTTGTTGGAGTGCCGTCCTCAGATCTCTTGATATCCGGGTCACATTGGCAATCAACTTGATTATAGGTGCACCCCAGCCCTTTCTTCGCAGGACGGCCATCGATAAATTTACGCAGGAGGACTGGAACACTACAGCCGAATAGAATGCAGACAAGGTCCCGTTTCTTGCATTTCGAAGGTGCCAGACCAAGAGTACATATTTGTTGGTCAGTTCCAGATGAACACGGTGGTCCACACAATGATACAAGCCTCCGCTCCCATACCATACATTGAACTCGCTCAAGGAAGTCTACAGTGGGTGAAGGACAGTTGCTAGTCAGCACCTCTCCGGTATTCAAAGCCCCTCCGGTAGGCCTTCGATTGAAAGCATCCTTACAGGCTCTTATCCAATGGGAAGGAGGCTTTTGCCCATGGGCATCTCGGTTTCCAACAAGTGTCCGCCAGAAATACTCGCGCGGATATGAATTTGTGTCCTCCCACCCACCAGCGCCCAGCCATTTAGCGGGAATTATACCGGCGGTGGCAGGCGTATACTTTGCGCCGATTTTGTCGAGAGCGAAGCCGTTGACACGGAGAATTCGGTTGGAATCGCTACTTTTTCGAGGTATTGGTAACACCTTGGTATTGGGGGCAGCGTTGTAGTGTCCACGATCCCATCCTGGACTTCGGACAAGAGGGTCAGCGTTTACACGGCGATAGGTCTTGTTAGTGCTCAGGCCGAAAGCTTTGCCGGACAGGCGTGGGATCCATGATGGCAACATTGGGTCATCAGGTGCCCATGGTCGACAAATCATATCCAAGGAGTGGGAACGATTTATAGTGAAAGCAAGAAAGTCTCTGCAGACCTCGAAGACACTTTTCTTGTAGTCTACGGTAATCCTTTTGGCCCTAATAGACTCGAGGACCCTTTCTAGGACAATATGTGTTCTAGAACCGGCTTTCAGTGTCTGCGGTTTTGGAACGTCAAGTCTGGTGTTCGGGGGCCTGTCAACATTGGTAGTCGTCACGATTGGTCTTGATATCTGCGCGTCCCAGAGGCTATCCGTTCTTCTTGCATTTAAATCCTCGCCATTGGTCAAGACAGTCGATCTGAGTCCTTGGTCTCGAAGAGAGTTCGCTGTATATGGTATGACCCGTTCATTTTCATTGACCACATGAACAGACGGGACACCCTGACTATTCACGGAGTTTACGCGCCTCCTTGTGGCCCGTTGTCCCTCGTAGCTTTCGCTGAAGCGTCTTTTCATCGAATCGAACGGTTGTTCGGGCTGATCTTCAGCAATAACGCGAGTTGCGCTTTGGGGAGAGAGTTCAGTTGGCTCAGAGATTGGAGAGCTTGGCCCAGGGTTGTGCAAATTACGACGTATTCCAAATAGCGTATCCTCTTTCTTTGATATCGGTCGAGCGTCGTGCGCAAGCCATAGAACAGCGTAAACAGTATCATGGGGGTCTGTAGCTTCGAAGGCCGACAAAGAAGACATCAAAGCTTCCAAAGACAACATGTGCTCCATGATAGCACCATCATCCGACTTGCGGAAGATGTTATCGCACGCATGAACTAGTCGGGTCGCTCCCAGCTCAGTGATATCACCAAGATAGTCTAGAGGATTGTTGAACACAGTTGACTTCCGAAAGAGCTGCCGTATTTCGGAACTTTTGGAGTTGAACAATGATATGGCGTCTGCGAAGTCTCGCCAAGATACCGAACTTTCACCACAGTGTAAAGTGGCAGTTTTTGCGAGCGCTATCTCTTGAACGATCCAACGTCGACTGAACCACGGCCTTCTCATAAGACTTGATAACGCCGCCCACTTTTCTGAATTGTGAGTGTCCTGCACTAACTGTTCGAGGTTGTCCAGCTTCACAATTTCGTTGACGAAGTCCATGGCTCTTTCACTTCCGTCGGCATGTGCGCCGAGCCATACGCATACGTTGAAGGCGCCGTTGTACACTTCCCACATTTTAGGGATCTGAGAGCTTTTTTCGTCGGTATCAGGCTGGTTTATGCAGAGTGCATCTACCCAGAAGAACTTGTAGTGCTCAGTGGAGCGTAGTTGCCGCAATGCTGACTCCAAAGAAGGCCTGATCACAATTCGATATGCTTCACTATGGGACAGGATTTTGATGAAAACCTCGGATTTGCCAGGAGGGCCCCATGTATAGGACAAAGCTTCGTATGGTTGAGGACCTGAAGCTGGTAGACCTCCATCTTGATCACTGTTTTCCATGCTTCGATCTGCACTGCCGGTTGCATCCTCGGCTTCCTGCTTGAGAGAGCAGATGATTAGATTGCTTTCAAGATCACTGCTGCCTCGCCCAGGGTGTAACCTCAGTAAGCGAAATTCTCCATCTCCCAAAGGCTCGTACTGATAGCCGAGATCTTTCATAAGGACTGAACGATTAAACCGAGAAACAAACAAGGCCTTTTTGAAGAGATTTATGATGAAGAGGTTCAGCTTTAGAAGACTGAAGGGGGATGAAAGAGCCAAAGGGAGTTACGGAAAATAAAAAGGCTGAAGGCAGGGGCTGCAGCAACAAACCTTGCGATCCCGGAGCCTCAATCAGTCCAAGGGGAAGCGACAAAATTGATGGACCGACAGAATTCCATCCAGCGAAAGGGTACGTGGAAAAACCATTTTTGGCAACCAGACAAGTGCTGACAGGATTACCGGAACTTGTAAGTGCCTCAATATTGGATATTGTTGCAGCTCAAAGACATACAACCTTCGTTCCCTGGGCGTCAAATACTGCGGTTGTAGGGTATAAGCCTTCTTGTGGCATAGACTTTTGTCATCTGCCTTGGGCCTAGCCGTACTAGGACTGTATTGCGATCAATAATTGCCTCTGATCTACGGTGTTTTCCCCCATTGCGTTCGACCGGCTGATTGCGGTGGCACACCAACTATAAATTGGGGTGAGCAAGTGTTCTGTTGCCTCGTTGCCTTTTCGCGGCGCCTGCACCTCGCACTCGGATAGCTCGGTTTTAGCGCCCAGTCCACAGCGGTAAGAAACTCGACCAAAAGAAAGCTTTATCCATTGTACAGAACATAAAAGAAAAGAAAGGTTGTTCGTAGGGTGTGCGATCCTTGGCAGTGATGCGAGAACGTGCCTGTAGTGTAGCCAAAGGTCAAGGCAGGCGGAGCATGTCTGCGCAGTGTCACGCTGTCATTCACATCGGGCGTTCTGCAAGGCTGTACATTCTCGCACCTCCATCCTTCATGCAAGCCTCATGCCTCTGGCGAATGAAACCAATGGATCTGCTGCAATATTGTTTGGAAGCAGAGTGCTCATTGGCTGCCATTACCTGCGCCCTCTTCTTTCGCCAATCCTTTTAGAGGACTCAAACCCTTTGATAAGCTCTATAAGGCTTGCATCTCACCCATGCAGTCTTTGGCGGGAAAATTGGTGGGGTGGATTCGGCATCTGAGCGAAGACATGATAAGAGCCATGCGTGGGCTCGACGACCGATATGGGAACTTCAGTGACTATTTCAAGATGATAATACCACGGAATGTTAGCCACCTAGGTTTACCCTACATAACAGCGTAAGCTGACTACGCTGTAGCTGTCACCGCGAATAGTCCAGCCTTGGTTATACACAGATAACCTCAAGGTCTCGCTCGACGCGGCTGGTCTGGTAGCCCTTGCGGAGCTCACCACAATCGGCGATCGGACTGCTCTTACCGGTACAGGTGCGCTCTTGGATACCTTAGTCCTCTGTCCGAGCATCCAACGTCAGCAAGCCGCGACGGAGTTAAACGGCGGCGAATACCCAGCGGTCGCTGCCTTGACCTCCGGTTATGTATTCCGAGTCGAGAACCCCGCAACAGTCGCTTATTTACAGAAGATCAGTCTCACTGGCCATCTGACCACACTCTCCGTCATAAATGTTGGCAAAAAGCAGTCGGGGACAGCCCAACTGTTATCGACATTCTACACCTTCGAGAATGCCAACCTGATGTCATCTATATCCTATCTCACAGCTGCTTCCTTGACAATTGTTGTTCTAGTATTGTTCGTGATATCTGCAGACTGGTGGGGTCTTTTTGTCATCTTCCTCCTTATGTTTGCCCGCTTCTGCAACACCATCATCATCCGCCGCCGGAGCCGTATCGGGTGGAAGGGGGCCAGTGAGCCGGATGTACAGGGCGATCTGCTCATTCTATTAAGCCAGGACCGTTGGGTTCGGATGCGTGGAGCCGTCGATGATCTCAAAACCGTGACGTCTGGTCAATGGCTGCATGAAATGACATTCATCGAGGGCTCGGTAGCGGCCTTTGCGACTCTCCTGGTATACCTCGATGCAGCATTGGCGAGTAACTTGAAGCAGTCGGGGAAAGTGCTGCTCTTGGTGCTATTGATCGTCTCAGCCGGATTGCTAGCGATCGCGAACGTGCGGACGGACAAGTTGCAGATGCACGGGAACATTGTCAAGGCCGATGGGCCACGTAAAAAGTACGGAAGAAGACGGGACATGGCGGATGAGCTGATAAAGGAAACGGGGCGAGATGACTGGGCCATACGTTTGGGCATGATCGTTCCACCTTTAGACAAGCCGGCGAAGTCGAAACTGGAAGTACCTGCTACAATGTAAACGGCTTGCATGGTTACTTTGCACCGAGAGCTTCAGTCCTAGTTATTTCGATTTATCAATCCACAATTTTCGACAGATAGAAACATCGCTTAGCTGACCCGAGAGTTCTCACTTGCACTAAAAGACGCCAGTGAGCCTCTGACGATGATGCATGAAGGTTACCGAGACCCAGAGTCAACAGCCGGGACGTTTGAGTAAAACCTGGCTTCGCTTCTTCATTATGTAAGGACTAAGAATCCCATTTCTTCGAACTCAGAGGAAACACCCCCTAGGATTCAGTTGATGCATCTAGCTGAGACCCTGAACGGAATGACTTTATAACTCGTTAATGGTCATGAAATTCATACCGAGTCGTTATGAAGCATGAGACCCAAGGCATTCTATAAGAAATCGTAATAGACCATAAAGAAACTCGAAGACGACCAGTAATAGAGGTGCTGTTTTGAGATCTACTTTGCCCACTGTGGCAGATGCTGTCGCAAACGTCAATGAACGCTATCTAGCCGGCCGGCATCGTTCGATGCCCCTCGTTTGACACCAATCTGGCGGTGTAAACACTGCATCCGATGCTTCTCCATGATCCAATGGTATTGACCGCATCTCGCGGTATCCCTCGATAAGGAATGACGTGCATTCGTTAAGAATTCTTGCCGATAACATCTCATACTGCTAGAAGTGTCAGCGAAGATGTAAGAGGCGTAGTATTGGTTGAGCTATGCGCAAACCTTCAATCCTCAGCATTGACAGCAGCGTTACCGTGGTTTCCATACCTTGGTTCAGTGCAGGTAACCAGTATCTTGTTCCTTTCTGCTTCTCATTCGCTGGTCTTCAATGTATGAATACGGCTCGTCCCATAAATACTTCTCGAAACAGTCTTGCCAATGTTCGTCCACCTTATTGCGCTCGTAGATATCGACTATTTGGGGTGCCACAGGCTCCTGGTTCTTTCTGAGACGCATTGTTTTGTAGACGGTCTCCAGCAATGCGTTTTGGGTGTCCTCGGCGGAATTCTTGCCAACAACATCTTTGAGGCTTTTCAGCGTGCTATCAGCCTTCTTGAGTTCAGTGCGCCCAAGACACCAGCGTGCATACTGCTGGGCCGCCCAGACAGATGAAACTGACGGCTCTCTTGTTCGAAACTGGATCCGGATTACTTCGTCCATCCTATCGATCGTATCCCGCTGCAATTCACGTTTGAAGAGGCCGTACAAACGGAACAGATAGGCCAATATCAGATTGTTAGGCCAGTAGCGGTCTGGATTAAATTCAATGGCATCCTGGGCGGCCAAAAGCGCAATGCATCTAGCCTCAACGTTTTCAATGTTTCGAGGCTGATGAATGTCCTCATACACATCGACGAGAAGGGCGAGCTTGTGGATCTGCAAACTATGAATTGGAGGGAATGAATCAAAGTTGTCATCGGCACGAATACCCTCGAGTATCTTCCTTGCTGCGAGAAATTTGCGCTGGAAGATCATCGTCCGCATCCACGACACTGTGTACCTCAGTTTTTTGTCTAGGCTGTCTGCATCTGCTCTGCCAGTCCCTTCCAGTTTCGTCAAAAGAGCTTCTAATACCATGTCATTCGAGGCGTGTAAACCACGGTTGATTAGGCGATCTGCGAGATTACAGAGATCAGGGAGGGGCATGAGACCAAGGTCATCGAAAAGATTTGTTTGTGTAAAAGAGTGTTCTTCAAGACGCTGCTCGATGGATGTTGAATCTTGCTGGCCGTTTTCTGCATTTACATCTCGTCCTTTGGGGAATCGGCTCGTGCGTTGATGTAGTATCACAGATTTTGGAATTTGGAGGGCTGGATCGGTCTGGATACTGCCAACCTCGTCGTCAAAGCAGTCAAGGTGGCGTCTTTTTGATTCAGGTTGCCCTGAACACCCATCGCTGGAAGAGGTTGACGTTGTGATGATTGTCAGGTTTGACCGTATTGCTTCGAGCCAGCACAATCGCTGATTAGCGGTTTACCTGTCTCATGTGGAAAGTAGGCTTACATTTTCGAATTCGGATTGGTAGCGCTTCGCTGTTCTTAGTACCAGCTCGATTATATTTATTGACAGCCACCTGAGACCCACGGTACCAATATTGTGTCCCTACCCCTCTTTCGTCCTTTCGCTGCTTGGCTTGCGACCACAGGTAGGTTGCAAGACCCTTTGGTAGGTTTTTCTTGAGGTCCCATTGCTTTATATGGTTCTTATAGGTCGTTTTCCTGGTTAAATCAGTCGGTCGTTATTGCGCATCGCCCAAGCGGTGTTAAAAGCCAGGTGAACTTACGATGCCTTAAATTGATGCTCGCCCTCCATAATGGTCATCACCTCATTCAGAGTCTTTCTCTTTTGGAGAAGTAGATTCTCAATAATTGGCTTCTTAGTCTCCCATTCATCTTCATCGATCCTTCGTCGTGAACTTTGCAATCTCGATCTCTTAATGGGCTGCTCGTCATCGTGGTTAGACTAAGATCTGTAAGCTTCCAATGTAACGAAATTGCCGCAGAGGTTGAAGACCATACTTGGCCCTGCGGTAGCAGTTCTTGTGTAGGTTGTGACTCTGTACCGTGTAGATTGCTCGAATGGCTGGAAGCACGCGCACCTAGGCTAGGCGATATCTCTTCCTCTGCGGGGTTTGTGAAAGAGTAGCCTTGCCGTAGAACCGTAGGATCGATGGTGTCAGGCATCGGGGTAACATACTGCGCCTCCTCGACCATGTGTCCAAAATCGGTGCGCGGAGACTTTCCATCACGCCCAGAGCCGGGCGGAGCTACAGCGGTGACAAAATCGTTGCCGACATCCTGAAAATACATCCCATAATCCTCGCCAAGAGCGGCACCAAATGCCATGGTTCCAGACAGCAAGGAAACCAGTATTTGAAATACGACTTACGGTTCACATTCCAGTGAAGGCGTCAGTATTTGATAATAACCAGGCTTGTTGTAGACTGCCTGGGAAATTATGGAACGGTACAAAAGACCAAAAAAGGCCAAGAAAGGCCAGAGAAAGGCCAAAAAAGGGCGCTAAAGTCTCGTACATAAAAATCATATTTAGCGATCAAAGTTGTGCCCACTGAACGAGTACAGGCCATTCATGAATGTATGGTCTTGGTCTTCTAAATAAGCCACATTGATTGGCTAAGGTAAGGTACATTGTATTGGAGTACTTTTCATGGTTCGATTCTTCGTCCATCATGTTGCCATGATGCAGTCAGCAAGTAAGTCCCTCACTTGGTACCTTCCCAGGATGTCTAGGTAGTAGACCTAACATGAACGTGACTGAAATATCTGTTGCACCGTATACATGCGGCGAAGTCTTATTATTCGCGGGCGAGAATGTACCGCCATAATAAGAAAAACCATCGGCGTGCTACAAAGACTCTGCAAATAGAAAATTTGTGTATATGGAGAGCAAGGCGAAAGGGGGTGGTACGTAGATTGCGCAAGGTCATAAAGAGTTACAAAGTGCTGCTAAGCGATACAAAAGGCCGCAATGTGTTTTGATCCGTCCGACGAGGTATTAGCTTGACTGGACTCGAGTATTTAAGCGTAGCTCTTATGCCATCTTTCCTAATTAGAGAGAAGCAACAAGACCATCTCCAGTTGCGCTGTATTCGAAACATTACAGACGCCCTTACCTTACCGACCGGTACATATAGCGGAAATTGACTGATACACACGGAAGTGAGTAGAACGTAGTATCTTGAGCCTACCGCTAATGATCCAAAGGAAATAGCTGCTCGAGCTACTGTATACGCCATGACGCAGCAAGGAGAAGCTCAGACTGGACGAGAAAGCGCAACACGTAAATTTCAGCAACCATCCGATGAACAACGCGCCATGACCACCAATAATAGCCATGCTCGGGACGGCGGTACTCAAAGTTCCAGTGAGGCTGCAGGTTCTTACTCGATTCAGAGATGGCAAGGCCAGACGTTCAAGGAGGATCCATGGCATAATTTCCAGGCCGAGGGTGGGACCGCTAATTATGGCTCCCCAAAGAGAATGGCGGGCAAGGCAGTGTCAACTAGTAGGAACGATTCCATGGTGGCCAAGGCAGGAATTGGTTTGACTCGAACGTAAGGTTCTAAGGAAGAAGGTCGAACGGGGAACATAATAATGATACTGCAAACGTTCCTTTCCAGTGTTGGGGGACTTTCTGCGTTACTATGTAATTGTCTTTCTGCCGTCACCTCCGACTAAGATTAGATCGATTTCTGAAAAGCTTCAGGTAGACCATCGTAAACACACATAATAAAACTTGAAACGCAACTCTTCGTCTCGCTCGGCTTTCCTTTCCAAGTTTGAGAGTGAGAAATATGTACGTGCTTGGGAAGAGGCGGAATTGAGTCTCGAATGCCAGATAGAGATATTTGTAATGCCTTTGGTCGAAACTATCCTCTTCAGAGGATCTTGAGTGGCGGTCTTACCTTCACCAAAAGCAGCTGTGCAAATTGGACAGTCGTAGACTCCGCACTAAGATAGTCCTCACTAGCTTCGCTTCATGCACGAGATGCGGCCCACAACAACAGCATTACCACCCAAAATTTGCGGATCCGTGCCGAGTTGCAGCCAAGAGACACGAAGAATCCAGCTGGTAAAGCCCAGCCTACGTAGTCATATTTGAAAGATTCCTCAATGAGTGACGCACATTCCTTGCCATCGGGAGTAAAAATGATTTCATGCAGTTGCATGCCCTCTTGATGTCCTTCGGCGCCGTACCCGTTCTTGCCGTGACTTTATCGAAGAAACACTATTCGTATATATCTGCGGCGTCGCGCATGATGCGGAATGGTACCGATAGCTTTCCTCAGGAAGCGAATAGTTGCCATTTTCTGCCATGATATCCCTATACGTGGCATCGCTGATGAGAAAGTTCCTCCATAGATACTTGTTCAGCGCAAAGTCAGGTCGAGCATGTGCAAGACGACACCCTAGCTGGTAATGAAATGCAACATGTTGCATTCTTTCCGCCCAGCTTTGTAGCCCATCATTACCATCAAACTCAGCGTCGCAGAAACAACAACTGCTATGAGCTGGGGGGCCAATAGCGCTGAAGTGGGATACGCTGTGCTTGAACCACTCATCCAACCCAGAAAAAGTTTGGTGGCATGAGAGAAAATTGAAGGGGCATTCAAACATTACTTGGCTGCGAAGAGCTGGTACAACTAAAGCCCCATATTCGCCCTCTAACAAGAGACGTGAGTGTTCAATCTGTCGTTCTCCAACAGAGGTCGGAATCGATCCCAGTGCCGTAGGGCTCGATATTGTGCTCAGAGCTGCCAAGCTATCATTCCCGGAGAGTAGCATCGAAGTGCCATTGCTTGGATAGGGTACTCCATAACAGCTACGCGTTCTAAAAGTGTGAGCATGGGGAAGCTTAGATCCCATGGCAAGATGCGCCGGAAGCCTTGAATCGGTTGTGTCGTCGAGGTAAGCTTGAAGAGCATAGCGAAATCGCCCTTGAGGCACTGGAATATTTAGCACAGCACAAAGCTAGACATTCCGCTTCCGAGTATAAGGCGTACTGATTTGACAAGCTTGCTCCTTTGCCTGCAGGGTTTTCCCAGTATCCCAGCAGTGTGCTTACTGCTCCTCAGCTGCAGAGTAAATCTGGTAGATTCCCAACTTTCAAGTGGCTCTGAAAAATTGGCAACCGGAATTTGGATCTTGCCGGCAAAATCCTGGTGCTGGCTCAGATAAAACCCAAAATTCGCACAATGGGCGCAGGAGACGAGGGACCGCAGTCACACCGGTCCAGTCTGCTCAAAGTATAGTGATCATGCACCGTTTGTCGTTTGCCAGATCACGTATCTACTATCCCTAGATGCAAGTTGCTCTTGTACGGTAATGGCTGGATTGCGACTTGATCCGGTTTGACTGAGGAAGCGACCGAAGGGGGTTACAGTTGGTGGGGGGTTGGAAAAGTTGAGCCAGGGCCGGAACTTTTTTTTTTTGATTCCGGCCCGGACTCAACTTTCTGCATATGCTAACCATGAGTTCAAAATTATTCCAACCCCGACTCAGCTTTCTGCATATGCTAATCATGAGCTCAAGAATTGATGTTATATAGTTAAAGTAGCTAAAAGATAAACAGCAAGAGCGAAGTATTGAAGCCGTGCATATGCACAGCTTAAGCGAAGCATCGGGAAAACAGCACAATCACAGATCACACATACTCGTATATCATGAAGATTCTTCTACATACTCTATGCTTAGCATATGCACAAAATATGCAAAATCATGAACTCAACTTGTGACATGCTCATCAACAAGCTATCGCTCACGTTATTCTCATCAGATCTTTCTCGTGCATTTTCTTCTTCATTCTCGTTGTTCAGCTCATGATTTGCATCATCACTTTTCTCATTGTCTTCAACATTTGCATTAAACAAATATTGAGCGAGCTGAGTATATGCGCGACATATGCGAAGTGCAACACTCATCTTCAAGCCATTTAGTCAATTCGTTATCTCATTCGCTCGATTTTCAGCGTCGATGCTTTCGTCGTTCATCGATATTTTTTTTATGCTCAGATGATGCTGCGCATATGCATCGACGAGGCTTTGATGATCAGATGTGAATTTTATTGTGGCCTCGCTTAATGCTCTTGACATATGCTTCGCATAGGGCCCGGAGCTTTTCCAACCCGACGTCAGATCTTGGATGTGCGGGGCATATGCGAATTTTAAAGTTCAACCCGACGCCAAGAATTTTTTCCGACCCCGGCTCAACTTTTCCAACCCCCCGGCCAGCTGTAACCCGCGACCGAAGGACACAATCAAGGTGCCGCGTCGACTTAGTAATATTTTCATTACCTAGATTAAGGCAGGTAATAATGAAACCTGACCGCCGACCGAAAGTCCATAAAGTACAGCATTTTCATGCATCTTTTTCATCACCTTCAAGAAGATGATACAACTTTAAAAGAACAAAACATGATGAACTCAAACAGTCTTTAGAAAAAGAGATTATTCTTTCATGATTCTTTATGCATTCGATAGAGCAATTGTAGCCCATCCAGGATTGGGTCGGGCGTTGGCTCAGTAATGCCAACTTGCCAAGATGTGCGAGCCCCGCAGATGCGAGACTTGGCGTCGGGTTGAAATTATTCCAGCCCGATGCGAAGCAATGCCAATGCCGAATCTAGGATTAAGCGAGATCACAAAAATTAAACGTAGCAATTATGTTCATCACTCAAGAAAGCATCAGCTGTGCATATGCTGACCTTATCAAAGAGAAAAGATAACCACAACACCATTGTATCAGCGCTGTTAGGAATCGAACCTAATATAAACTAATTCACTCAACGACTCTTATGTCAGGTCAGGCCGGGCCGAACCCTCACCCCCGCTCCAGGTATGTACTCCATATGCACCGCATATGCTTTGCTAAAATCTTTCTTAGGTCCCCCCTCAAGCAAGCGCCCCAAGAACCCCAAGAACACCGCCGCAGGTGCCAAGGGCAAAGGTAAGCATAGCATAAGCTTCGCATATGCACTGCTAACGCAGTTCACAGTCGTCGCTGCCGTCACACGTCGCTCTGAACGCATTGCGGCAAATTAGAACGAAATCCATGCTTTGCATATGCTTCTCATATGCTGTCAATGTACAATAGTTAGGCAAATTCAAAATGTTGATCCGAGGCTGAAATGTTTTTGAGCATACAGTAGGTATGTTTCGCATATGAAAGTTGAGCTGGGGCCCTGGCTCAGCTTTTCGATATCTTCGCCTCAGCAAACATTGAGATTGAGCTATATATAGACATATCACCATAAATACGACTTGATGGGCTTATCACCAGAATAATTGGCTGTTCGCATGGCGAGGACATTTCGCTGATTCTATCTCATATTTCATCCATAGGAATTCGGTGTTCATTCTTTGAGACTTTGGCATCTTCGATATCGTCGCTTATGCTTTCACGACTTTCATGCACGCACTGGGCTGCATCAGATGATGTCAAGGCGGATAATCTTACCCCCGACACATCTAGTCTCAAAGCGACTTAGTGTGCCCTACCACCCATGACAATCTCCTCTCTCCGTAGAAGCAACTCATAACCATGACTCACCAATCTACTGGGACGATATAAAAGTACTCGCCCTGTTTCCACTCGTCATTTCATTTGTTTCATTCTTTTACTTTACAAAAGATGACAACACGCCACGCTTCAAACCCCCCTTCCAACCCCTTCCCTTCTCAACCTCCTTCACAAACCCTACCATCCCACGTCCTCAACCCCCCATATCCCCCCCCCGCTCAACTTTCTCGACTGTCGCCATTAGCTCTGCAAGGGGTTCGTGATGTGAGTGAAGCTTTTGTTTTGATACAGATGGTTATGTTAAGGAAGAGAGGGGGGAAAGGGTGGAGGGAGAGGGGAGGGAGGGAGGGGATGGCTTGGAGATGGGTTGATGAATTGTTTGAAGGGTGTATGCCTTGCATGTCGGTTACTTGCTGTCTTGCACACCCGCTTTTTCATGCATGGCTTTTTTCTGTTGGAAAACGAGGTCATATGTTTTGGTTGTTGCTGTTAGGAGGCTATCTAGGAGGTGGAAGGTGAAAACTCTACTAGCGGGCCTCAGCCCTACCAGCCCTATGAAGCGGAGGTTACCAACTCCCCTATTTCCAACTTTCTCGCCGAAAATACCCATCTCTCTAGCTTTTCTAATTCAGTATGGCGCCTTCCGAACCGGATCTCTAGGGAAAAGCGTCGCAAAGCGAATATCCGACGGCCCCAAATAAAATTGCAGAATTCGTGAAGAGCTAGAATCATACATCCCACGGATCACACAGAGGCAGATCTCCAGCGTTGCTCAACTTCTTCATCAAGATCAAGTGTCTTGGGTCTGGCTCTGCGGAGCGACTCGGCCCGATGAGCAAGTGGCTCCTTGAAGCATTTCTTCTTCCAGAAGCCCTTGGCTCTTGAGACGCTGCTCCCAGCAAACATAAAACTACAAAGAGAAGAGCGGTCCATGTGCTTCTCTCCGGAGAGAGAAGCATTCCTGGCAGAAGATATCCCGAAGAGCCTGTCGCCGAGAAGACTGTACAGTTCGAAGCACTCCCTTGTCTCATTTCAAACCCCCATCATGTGTGGCCTTCTATGTGATGATTGGTTATGGTATGCTAGGGTAGAAAGAAAGATGAGGATCATTTAAACCATATGGACGCTAGAATTATAGAATCTGGAGACACTATATGCCTGGAGACCAATGTTGTAAGACAGAAAATGTCCTCAGGCCAGTGTTTTCAGACAAATGATGTCTTCAGACCAGCGTCTTAAGAGACATAAGATCGTTGGACATCATTTGTCTGCAAACATTGGTCTCTGAACAAATGTCGTCTAACGACCAATCACATCTTCCGATCGTAGCTCTAATATTAATCATGTCTTCAGAGCGCTATCTTAAGACATTATTGATCTGGAGACTATGGTCTGCAAACATTATTGGTCTGAAGATTATGAGATGACTAAAATCGGATCGCCTGAGGGGAAAAGGGATCAGAATTGAATCATCGAATAGGGAAGAAGATAAGGTAAAGAGGATCCCGTTCTCCAACAAAGATGATGCCGTCGAGTTTACAAGAAAGAGAGAATCTACTATGCGAAGAAAGCCAAGACGCAACAGTTCTCGAGAAGGAAACCAAACTTGTTGAAAAAGGCAGATTAGCTGGCACGTTTATGCCACGCAGATCTTGCACTGATTATTCGCAGGAATGAGAGATATTACACTTATCGATCGATTGATCATGAGCGATGTCCTACCTCTATGTCAGAAGTTGTACGTATTCATCTGAGATATCGATCGTATGCGGATATAAGCTTAGAAAGTATCGTATCCGTTGTCTATCAAATTACTCGCTAAAGACTTTGACCACGTCGTTGGCGAAACCCCAGTGGAGTGGGATTTGAAGGATTCGTCGAACAGGACGAGAGATTCTCATGAAGCGGAAAAGGAATAAGTTTACGATTCTTTTTCAAATGGATTAAGATGGGCGAGAACTGAGCAAGTCGATTGAGGCTCCACCAAATCATCCATTGCAGGTCGGTTCCTACACGTTGTGATATCCTCCTTGAGGTGACCGATCCGATCTTTACTTTTCTTTTCTCTTATACCTTTGCATCACCTTTAATGCGGCTAAAAGTGTCTTCTGGCTCCAGCGTAAGCGTAAGCTTCGGGCCAAAGCGGACTAGATCTTATAATTTGTGGAAGCGAGTGCCGTGAAAGCAGCACGGTGAAATAGGCTGTTGAGATAGTCAATGTGATGAGAGAGGATATAGTGATAGGCACTGTTGAGATTGATGCTCCAGTAGTATGAAGAGTAGTATAAAGAGGCCCAGAAGTAGAAACAAAGGGCATGAAGAAGAGCAAAGGATGCGGGGAGGCGTTTGACCCTGACCAAAGAGGCTCTTACTTGTATTTGATAACCTAACTGAAGTAAGCTTAGCATCAAACAATGAAATGGATTTGGAACGAGTCGTTATCTTACCTTACGGGCCAGTTAGAACCTTCTAGAATCTTTTGGTTTGCGGGCCCTTCGAGGTCAGCAAATCATGGTTTTCGTAAGCGTGAGGAGTTATCATATAGCTCTGACCATGTGCTTGATAAAGGAGTAACAGGAATAAGAGAGGCATAGGGAGATAAAGACAAGAGGTAGAGCGATAAGAAAGTGGAGCAGATAATCTTAATTAATTAACGGAATGGTAAGGCTCAGTGCTGTTTGGCAGTTCTGGGAGTATGGTCAAAGTGCATTCGCCACAATTCTGAGGTGGTAAGAAGCACACAAAGATGACAATAAAGTATCTAAGTCAAGGTGCTGGGTTGGCCGGAAAAGAGATGGTTCTGGTCGTCTGGATCTTCCTCTTGGAACGGTCCAATAACGAAATGTTCAGACCCAAACTTCGGTTCAAAATCTGGTGTGCAGTCCTCGCATGGCGGAGAACTAATCAGAATCGTTGCTTCCTTTAACATGATAGGTAGCATCACGGTTGCCAGCTGACGAAGTGGCCCTCCTTCATCGGACTCGAGCTCGGCCTTCCTTCTAGAAGCCTCCTCTAGACCCTCCAGAGCCGGATATTGCGAATTCATATTGTAATGTCTCTTCCTAGGCCCCCTGATTTCGGGCTCGAGAAAACGTGTCTGCTGATGAAGTACGCTATGAGCTGCTTTTCAGCATGGCAGGCGTGTAATTGACCCGGCACGCCACGATCTCGTCTCTCATCAGACTGGGGGACATGGCCAATGATACTACCAGTTCGTGTGACTTCAGATGTCCAATCCCTTCCTGATACAGTAGTAATCGTATCTCTATGACTCCAGCCGCTCATGGCGACTACAGGAGGATATTTATTTTCCGCGCTCAAGCCGCGCAATCGTTTTCCATTGGCTTGAAATAGAATACTCGGCGGTAGGAGCAAAAAATCTGATGGTGTCCGGCGACTTCTGGAAAACATAGTCCTCAAAACTGTTGTTTGGACCGGGTATCATCTCGTCTATGGGGTCTTCGAGTAGATGGATAATTATCCTCCGTGCCTGATTGAATGTACGGGTGACCTCTTTGTAGATTTGGGGATTTCCTCCTGAGCGCCAGTAGCGTTCTTCCTCGGTTCGATCAGAAGAATCTACAAGATGAATGGCTTTAAAGCCACCACTGTCCTGGAGGTTCTTGTCCGCGTCATACTAAGCAGATTCTTCACGTTTTCGCAGTGTCCCCAGAGAGCGGCCTCCATCAGCGGAGTTCTCCCATCCTTGGTCTGAAAGTCGGTATTCGCCCCTCGGTCTAGCAGAAGCTCCACGACTGCAGGATATCTCTCGCAGGCGGCTAAATACTGTGCTAGTTCACCGGGCCTGGGACCGGTGCGCTACATTGCAGGACAACGTGACTGCTTTTCCCTTCTGTTGATTTATAACACTGCGATTATTTATAACACTGCTCTCAGATTACCATATCTCCTCCTGTCCGGAGAAGGGTCTGTAATCATCTACACTTTAAGATTGGGTTTGTAATGTTCGACACTCTTAGATTGGGGTTGTAATGTTCTATACTCAGATGGGGTAATAATTGCCTCAGTACCTTGAGGTACCTCGAACGTGCTGCTCTACCCTAGCAGACGCTAGCTTAAAGGGGCTAGTTATTGTTAGCTCCTACTGCTAAGCCATTACAAGCTAAAGCATGATCGGCCGCTAAGCCCGAAGGGTATATAGCGCCAGCCGCTAGGGTGCGAACGTGTTTAAAACATGTTTTTTGACTACCTTCTTTAGGCTAGCTCAAAGCGTGTTTTATACATGTTTATTGAAGGAGGTTTTAAACACAGGGGTGGTATATATTTATAGTAGCAAATTAATAGGGGGTTAATTGGCCTGCAGGTTGACCCCTTCACCATGTAAAGGAAGCTCCAAAAGCACCTGGCCGTCGATGACGCTATCCAAATACTCGTTGAGGATATCCTCGCTCGAAGGATTTAGTCTGGTCATAGCAATTTCCTCCTGCAACAGTCTATTCTCCATTTCACATAGCTTCTCCTCATCGACTGGTTATCTGCTGGAAGTTATCGACGACGAGCTGGTTCAAAGGCCTACCGCCACGTTGCGGAGGCATTGCTGGAGGTAGAGAGGTAGGGGTCTGCAAGCAGGTTAGCTAGTAGAACGGACGACAGCGAGGTGGCGACAGCAGGGTAATCCTCCAATCAATGACCCTTGTATGCTTAGATAATAAAAAGCCAAAAAAGCGAAGCAAAAAAGTCGCTAAGAGGTATTATACACGTTTTTTGTAAGAAAAAAGGTTTTATTCGTTCCCTACCAGCCGCGAAGTTCTACCTTAATAATCTTCATTCTTATTGTGATTAGAAACCATTTTCACGTCCATTTCGGGGCCAAAAAGTACTTCTCCATTTCTCTTTCTAGTATTGACGAGTATGACTATGCTGCGACTACTTAATGTAGCCTTTTGGCTGCTTCCCTGTATTTTAGAAGCATCAGTTCGTCCAAGATGTCTCCGCTCTTCTCAGGCTTTAGTTTCGTTCGTCTTATATTGATAACAGCTATTAGCACAAAATTGGCCGTCTCCCAGAACTTCAAGGCCACTTTTGGCAACTCACCAGCCCCCTTCAAGATTGATGTTGACCCGAAATTCATCGAAGAGACTGTCCTGAAAGCTTCTCTTACTCGCTACGCCGTCGATCTCGAAGAACCAGCCCTGCAAGACGGGCCGTCCAGGGACAATGTAACTACGGTGCGAGATTACTGGGTAAACCAGTACAATTGGTTCCATGTACAAGACCGCCTCAATCAACGGTAGCTATTCCTAGCCTGGCTGGATCCTCAACCGCATCAATTGGGTTCTTTTAATCTATTTATACTGATTGTGTCCATAGCTTCAAGCAATTTACAACCACAGTCACGCTGAACCCAAACCCGAACTTTACAGATCCCGTTCCCCTTCACTTCGTCCACCACCGGTCCAATCGCACTGACGCCATTCCGCTGCTCTTTATCCACGGCTGGCCCGGCAGCTTCATGGAAGTGGACAAGATCCTCGACGGCCTCGTCAACCCGCCCGACAAATGCTCGCCCGCATTTCATGTCGTCGCACCAAGTATACCAGGCTTTGCATTTTCACCTCTCCCCAAGAAGTCTGGCTTTGCTCTTCGAGAAGCTGGAAATGTCTTTCATTCGCTTATGGAGCAGCTGGAATATCATAAATACGTTGTCCAGGGGGATCCATCACGCGTGTCATGGCTGGCGACTACCCATCATCGATGGTCTCAATTCTCTCCAACTTCTGGCTTATCCCGCCCAACGCCACAGACTTACTGCGATACCAACAGGGTTTGACAAGCGCGGATGAAAACACGACTATTCGGAGTTTGGATGCGTTTACAACTCAATTATCCGGCTACCGCCTCGAACAGGAAACGCAGCCGCTGCAGGTAGCTATTGCTCTGACTGACAGCCCATTGGGGAATGCGATGTGGAATTATAATGTTATGTTCCATCTCGCGGATAAATACAGATGGACTCCAGAGGAGATCATTACCTGGTCTATGATGTACTACATCCAGGGCCCGTATGGCGCCATGAGGATATATAAAGAAACGCTCGAAGAGGTACGACACCCTATTGATGATTGTAGCCCCAACTTATCCATACTAACAAGTACCACAGGGCATAGGGTTTAGTGGTTTCGGCCTCGGCACAGGCGGTCTCTACGTACACCAACCCGTAGCTATCTCAGAGTTTCCTGCGGACATCTGGTTTGGTACAGTAAGTGCAGCTTTGACTTCCGTCAGGTTTACTGCTTTTTCCAAAGATATGATGCTGACCAAGAGCGCTAGCCGCTCGACTGGGCGAGGCGCGCGGGAAATGTTGTCATCAGGAACGTTCACCCTAGTGGAGGGCATTTCGCAGCGCGCGTTTTGGGGAAATGCATCGTTATCGAATGTTGGAGTGTTTACAAAGGGATGAAAGAAGTTGTCATTGTTATTTGCTTTCACCGATTTTGACCTATATTTTCTTCTACACAGATTGTTAACTACAGTGAGGGCTTGCATTACTTTATTTCTATAGCTGGTGATGAAGTTGTAGATCTGATTATTCTACAGCAGGAAGCTATCTAGGTTTTGTGCCGCAATTGGCGCTAGCCTCAACCAGGCTAGCGGGCAGTGTAATGGCACTGCAACCACCAAGGTATGTTTCTAATTAGGAACAATGTTCCTAATTGGACGACTACTCCTCCTGCTCCTACTATTGCTCCTATTGCAGCTCCTATTGCTTCAACAGCTGGCCAAAATGATTACCGTATCACACATGGCGGGACACGCCTTGCTATCGCACAATCTCGGGGCATCTGCGTGAAGTCTTCTCAGTAGCCATGGCCTTGGTCGTCGATTTCTGACCCAGCCACCTCATCCACCAAGGTTGCTTCGACCTCAAGAGTCCAGTGAATCAAAACTCGAGCTTTCAGACTCGTCAAATGAGCCCGTTTTCATCCTGATATTGAGTGAAAGCCTGCGTACGGCTTGTGTACGATCGCTGGACCATTTCAGCTTTTCTATCCATTCTCATGCTTTCTTCCCCATGGGCTTTGTGGTCCTTTGCCGAGTCCATGTATACTTGACAGTTTCAACATTCTCCAGGCCGCTCAATTTCGAGCAACGTGGCCAGTTTCGTCGGGAGACTTAGATGATTTGCCATGGGAATCACAATGTAGGACATATGCCAGACATGCCAGCTCTTTTTTTTTAAAAGAGAGCGATCAATATAGTCCGTACACGAACGGATTTCATCATACAGTGTCGAGGCTTTGGGGGACCAAAGATATATATATAGTTGGACCTTTTACGTGTTACGCAAAAAAACCTTCGAATAGGGGTGGTGATTGGATCGTGGGGGATGTTACCAAAGAAGTAAAATCGATTTCAGATTCGAGGTTAAACTCACCGCGCGGCATGAATAGAGCAAAAGCAACAAGACCCGGATATTTCAACTTACGTTATCGTGCATCATCTGATTCTTCCATAACCGTGTAGGTACATATCACACCATAGCTTCAGGTGTCCTGCTGGTGAAGCAAAACCAAAAATAAAATAAAAAAATCTTGTCTACCGCCAAATACTCCCTGCCGCAATACGCCGACCCGCAAGAAATCGACAAAATCCATAACAGCTCTCACCTCGATCAATAGAGACGGGCCCATCTAATGTCCCTAGCTTTGAGATACAACCTCTTACCTACATTCTATTTATCGGATGAATTCTCCCCGGCTCAGCAAGTGCAGCCATGAGCTCGGATAGTGATATTGTGCTACGTTCTCACGAACCAAGGCCTTGACTGCCGATGTGATCCTATGTGGATTTTCAATCCATAATGATGTTATAGGTCAAATCTCTTCGGACCCTTATCTTAGCAAGACCTTGCATTGTCGTTCGTTCATCACGTTACGTTTGACTTTCCTCGCCTTCATTCCTCCATTAATTGAGGCTGGCAACAATAATCCACAGAGTAGTAACTTTCAGGGGCAATCGAGCAATCAGTATTCCCTGTTGCCTGCTGACAATTTCCAAATTTTCCATACTCAGTAGAGACACCCGTAGGATTCCCATTCGAATCGCAGTCGACACCTGCATTATCTGTCCAATCGCCGCTGCAGTAGCCACCAGCACTTGATGAAGAGGCGGCAATCACGGCGCAACTATTAGCATATAGAACACCCTGCAGATTACCGCACATTCCAGGACTTCAACAATCGTCTAATAGTCACCGACCTGAGGCTTCTTAGCAGAGGGTAGAATCTCCGCACCTTCCAGGGATTGCCTATCTGACACAGTTTGGCTTCGTTCCGACTTCCTGTCCAACCAGTGGGACAGACCGTGCTCGTGAATAACCGGAGGTCAGGAATGCCGCGAAAAGAAAGTCTCGTGCATTTTGATTGGATGTTTTCGATGTTGCTTCTCCATAGAAGCTTCAAGTCCAGCTACATAAGCTTTGAGTATTTGCGATTATCTGCCGAAAGTTTGGGCAGTTGCCCATCTCCGGAGTATGTAAGGTTCTCTTCATACATACCCTTGTAGGAAGGTGCGGTCTTAAGACGCTCTTCGACGATTCAATCGGATGATTATGGATTATGAGTTCCTTGATATTAGATCCACTAATAATTTGACAGCCATTCGTCAGCGGGGGCTGACTATAGCTAATTCTATCTCCTTGTTGAGGCATGAGGGCCAGAAGGAGCAATATGTGCATGTATATGTATATGGTTGAACTACAGTAGGAAGCTAAGAAAGGTAGGAAGGAAGGAGGTGAAAAACTTTGAACCCCCTAGCGCCAGCCCTATGGGGCTCGGAGCGGAGATTACTAACCACAGGGTGTTCCCCTGTTTCCAACGGATTGGGGGGAGGGAGGAGGGAGGGGATGGCTTGGAGATGGGTTAATGAAGACGAGGCTTGTTGGGAGGTGGGAGGGGGGAGGTATTGGGCGGTAGATTCTCCGTCACCTATTACCCCTTGCAGGGCGTCCAAAACACAGAATACTCCTTGGTATCTATCGAACAGGTGAAAAGATGCACTCCTGTCCTTCTTATGCCTTGCATGTCGGTTACTTGCTGTCTTGCACACCCGCTTTTTTATGCATGGCTTTTTTTCGCCGAAAAACATCCATCTCTCTAGCTTTTCTAAATCATTACGGCGCCTTCCGAACCGGATCTCTAGGGAAAAGCGTCGCAAAGCGAATATCCGGCAGTCCCAGATAAAATTGCAGAATCCGATTCAACCCCAACCCGCCTCCCCCATGCGGCGCGCACCCATACCTAAATGCATCCGTATAATGCCTGAACCCCTCACTCTCAGGGTCCAGCGGGGGATCGCATTTGCGCATGGCGTCGCAGAGCTGGCGGTAGTTGTGGATGCGCTGAGCGCCGGACATGATTTCCTGGCCACGCATGAAGAAGTCGTAGGAATTTGAGAGGGCGGGGTTGGCGGGATTGGGGGCGGTGTAGAAGGGGCGGATGGCGGAGGGAAATTTGTCGATGGTGTAGAAGTCTGTGTGGTGTTTGTCGAGGATTATTTTGCCGAGGGCTTTTTCGTTGGCGGTGCGGTGGGGGTGTTAGTGGTTGAGTATAGCAGAAATTTGGAATGGAGCAGTAGGGGGGCTTTTAGGTCAAACCATTAGCTTACCTCAGATCATCAAATTCGCCAGTCTCAATGCCCGCCTCCGCTAGTAGTCTTGTGCCTTCAGCAAAGGTAATTCGGACGGCTTTGTCGCCAGGAGGGAGTTTGAAGTTTCCAGCACCCGGGTAGACTTGATCAACTACCTTGGTAAGGCGTTGATATTCTGGTCGTTCTTGGAGAGACCGTATGATGAATATCATTAAGCTCTCGCTAAATTCGAGGACTTCATGGTAGTGGTTTCTTATAACCATCTCAAAATCGAGTCCAGTAAACTGCAGCCTTCGTCAGTGCTAGACTTGATGCGAGAATAGTCATATACTAGCATACCTCTGTAAGATGCCTATGCGTATTCGAATTCTCCGCTCTAAACACCGGCCCAATCTCACACACCCGCTTCATATCCATAGCAATAGCCATTTGCTTGAAAAACTGCGGGCTTTGCGTCAAATAAGCCTTGCTATCAAAGTACTTGATTTCAAAAACATTAGAGCCTCCCTCGGTCGCAGCGCCCGCAATCTTAGACGACTGTATCCATCTGAAACCATGCTTGTTCATGTACTCGATGAAGAGATTGCTGATGCCGCTTTGGAGCTGGAAGATGGCTTGATTCGCTGCAGTCCGTACATCGAGGATCCGATTGTTTAAACGGGCGCTGAGGCTCACAACCGGGAGACCCGAGCTGTCAACCTCGCCTTCCTTCTCTTCTTGCCCATCGTCCACCATTGGCGGAGCACGCATGCAGTCCTTCACCTGCACTGGCAGCTGTTCAGCCGCCTCTGAGATCATGTAGACTTTCTCTACATGCACCTCAAAATTTGATATACTTGTCGACGTGACTGGCTCTTTTGGCTGTTTTACTAAACCTGTAACGCGGATAATTGACTCGGTATTAAGTCCTCCACACCACTTCACCATTTTTCTCGAGATGTTGTATTTTCCCCCTTCTGCAATGACTGCTTGTATGGTATGTGACTCTTCCCTGAGAACTAAGAATGCCAGCTTCGCCGATTGTACTCGTGCATTATGTACACGAACGTCAACAGTGACTTCCTGGTCTTCTTTCGCATCGTAGAGCTCAGATAACTCGGTAAAGGTCGGAGTGCCTGTAGAAGACTCAGGGAGTGGCCCATAGAGGTGTTTTGCAGTATCATTGGCTTCGGCTTTTTCGCGCTCGAGTCTTTCCTGCTCCTGTCTTTGCGCTTGTTTCGCGGCCTTTTCTGCTTTTTCCTTCTCCTTTGCTGCCTTTTTCAGTGCATTTTTACTAGGCGCTTCTGTACCAGCCTGGCCTTCAGCGGGCCTTGATGGCAGGCTTGACTCGCCCTGCGAAGCCATTGCGAACGATGAGGAAATGTGAGGATCAGACTTGGGGGGTATGGCGGGGGAAGTTTAGCACACACGCACACAAGATGTCGACCCATGAATCATGCATTACTGATAGGGCTGGATATCGAGTCATTACCTGGGTAGCACATCAAAGGTCAGTAATACAACAACCGATATGGAGTAGTCAGGTCAAGTAAGAGAATAAATGGCTGTATGGGTATGGAGAGTCAAGATCAATCAGGTTCATATATTTCTTTGTTCAATTCTTCTCGTCGTATAGTTTCTGTAGTAGAACTGTATTTACTCGTAATAATTTCAAGAAAATTGAAGAGTCTATTATGTTCACCAGGCCAACCGGTTCTAATCTACCGACTTTCAACGAAGTACTCCTTTTATGTAGTGTTAGACAATTGCGATCTGTTTCACAAAGCGAGAGGTATTGAGTGGAGCGGAATTGAGATGTTACAGGATGAGAGATGTTTCTTTTTGTGCAAGCTAAGGTAATCACTAATGCTCAATAAAGTCATGCCTTTCATGCCATCGTGGCAACGCCCTTTGGTATCTCCGCGTGCAATCAGCTTCGTATGCAAGTTGACGAAGTCGTCCTGATGACGAAATACTGATTGAAAGTCATAATGGACTGTGTTGCTCTTCTTTTCGACTAGCTTTTATGTTGTCAATGCCCAGTACCTAGTAAGTGCGCTCGTTGCCGCCAGCAGTTCTGCTGCCACTATTGTCAGAGTCGACTCTAGGATCCATCTTGTTCGTCATGCTAGAATTGTGAGGACCAGTAGTGCCTTGGTTGGATCCCATGCCTGTACCGGTCGTTCCCGAACCAATACCTGAGCCAGTGGATCCTGAGCCGATACCACTGCCAGTCATGCCAGAACCAGTCGTATTTCCACGACCAGACGTGTTGTCATATCCCGAAGATCCAACACCAGTACCAGTCATTCCGGATCCGACACCGCTGCCAGTTATGCCAGAACCAGTCGTGTTTCCACGGCCAGACGTGTTGTCATATCCCGAAGATCCAACACCAGTACCAGTCATTCCGGATCCGACACCGCTGCCAGTCATACCGCTACCACGGGTGTTGGTAAGATCGCTGTCAACACGGGGGTCAGCTTTGTTGGCCAAGTTGGATGAGTGAGGCCCAGCAGTGGCAGTGTTTCCGTAGCCTGAAGAGCCCATGCCTGAACCAGTCGATCCTGAGCCAATGCCACTACCAGTCATACCAGTGCCAGAGGTGGTCCCACGACCAGTGGTATTGTCATAACCTGACGAACCCATGCCCGAGCCCGTAACTCCGGAATCAATGCCCATCCCGCTTGATCCAGTGGTAGATCCAAGGCCATCGTGATGATGCCCGTGACGGCCTGTCCCGGTCGTGTTGTCGTACCCTGTAGATCCAACACCGCTACCAGTCATACCAGTCGTCGATCCAGTGCTACCGAGCCCTCCAGAGGTGTTGGATCCTAAGCTAGTACCTGTACCACTACCGAGGCCGCTGCCTCCAGAGACGTGAGGGTCAAGCTTGTTAGCTGTCTCAGTGTGGTGAGGTCCGCCGTGGATGATGTCCTCTACATGGCCATCTCCATGTTGGTGGTGGTGCTTGTGGCCCTCGTGACCGATGACGCCACCTGTGCTACCTGAACCAATGCCGCTACCTGTCATGCCAGTCCCTGAGGTGTTGCTTCCGTGACCTGAAGATCCGAGACCAGAACCAGTGTTGCCGTGGTGGTGCTTCTCAGCTTCATAACCAGCAGCACCAACACCGCCAGCTACCGCAGCATCTCGGCCAAGATGATGACCAGAACCAGTACCCGAAGAACCTAAACCAGTGCCACTAGTAGAGGATCCAGTGTTGCTTCCCAACCCGGAAGATCCGAGGCCGGTGCCGGTGTTTGACGAACCAAGCCCTGTGCCAGAGGTACCATGATGGCCGTGGTGATGCTTCTCAGCCTCATAGCCGGCGGTACCGACACCACCAGCAATTGCAGCGTCTCGGCCTAGGTGGGACCCAGAGCCAGTTGTACCGGATGTCGACGTTCCGGTATTTGAGCCAAGTCCAGTGCTGGTGTTATCATTGTGGTGACCATGGTGGTGCTTCTCTGCCTCGTAACCAGCAGCACCAACACCGCCAGCGACACCAGTATCCCGGGCCCCATGCAAGTGGGAACCGAGGCCTGTAGTGCCAGACGTGTTTGAACTACCAGTAGGATCGTACTTGTCCCCAACGTGAGTGCCAGAGCTTGAGCCATGTTCACGGGCACGCTCTTCGGCACCAGTAAGGCCAGAGCCATGGGTACCGCTTGTGCCATGACCGTGGGTGTCGTGGCCGTACTCTGGACGTTCATGTCAGTATACGTTGAGTGATGGACAGCTGAGTAAAGGTCTAACCATTCTTGCCTTGGTTGGCAGCAACAGCTTCGGGGGTGTTCTTCTCGCCGCTAAGGGCGTCTTTGACCTTGTGCATAAGACCCGACATGGTGGATGAACGTAGGTGTGAGTTTCACGGTGAGTGTGTATTGCTTTGGAGGGTTTGTAGAAGATGTTCGGGAGTGTTCTTGGTGGATGGAAGATGTGGGATGTGGATTGAAGTAAGAGGAAGAGGGTTGGCGGGGTACTTGTAGTTGAGAAGGAACAGGTGGTAAACACACGATGTGCGGGCTATCCTGCAGTGAATTAGAACTAACCTTCTTGGTCGTAGTGGTGTCGAACAGTGAAGCTTAAAAACCTGATCTGGCACTGATAGGCTTGGCAAGTGCAATCCCCTGCATTGAAAATTCAAGGGAAACTTTTCACTAAGGTAGTTCACTGCCGGTTTCGTGATTGTGAATGTGATATCATTGACTCTTCCCCGCCGTGAGATGGTTTTGAGGGTTCACAAAGCCACACATGACATCATCAGTGACAGCACAGCCACAATTCTTGAGCTACGGCAACTTCCGAAGACCCGCACACGAACCACATGGTCAAAAATTGCGTTGTGCGTAACTTTCTAACGTAGATCTTGACGATCAGGGGAGAGGATAGCAAATTCGTGGTATGGGTGCAATAGTCGTACAATTGGCTCTCGTACCATCTATATTTATTCGGCTTGTTTTGGAATATCTGGGCCCAGGGCTGGTGATGTTTTTATTGTCAAGCGGCCAAGATCAATTTGACATGTGATGTGAAATGGTCAATCCCAATGGGTAAAAGAGCGACTAACTAGACTAACGATATCTAAACTAGATAGAAGTACATGTTGCTCTCTAGCCTCCCTTTAGAAGTCACGGGGATGATGAATTGTGTGCTAGACAGCAGAAAAGAAACCCAATGTCAACAAGCAGGCAAAGCAATTTGCAATATCCCTGAAAGAAGGTGAGGATTCAGGAAGCCTGATCATTTATGCCCACCCCCTTCCGTTTATCCCACGCCTGTCGCCGTATGTTGGTGGGAGCGACGACACGGGAGTTGATGGCAGCCATCTAGTAAGCAATGGCCACGCAACCATCGCCATAGCAGCAAGCAACGGTGACGGAGCAGACGCTGGAAACCGCTGCCGATTTCTCGCCTACACAAGGGTTAGCATACACCCTCACAATATGGAACCTCCATCTTAAAAGCATGTCTTTACTCACCAGTATCAATTGCACTGCATTGCATATCATATGCGTTCCCACTGTGTTCGACAACCTTCTTCGACTTGGAACTCCCTCCTTTGTTGGAGCTGCTCTGGTCGCAGCAGTGGAGCGAGGACTGAGAGATGCTGTTGCCACAAGATTGGCTTGCTGCTCCGACCGTGCCGGACGGCGGTCCTGGGGGTCCTTTGGGGGCGGGAGAGGGAGCAGCGATGGTGAGGCCGATGCTGAACATGGCGAGGCTGAGGAGAGAAAGCTTCATGTTTAAGAAGTCGGTTGAGATTTGGTTAGTGAGGAATTATTGTTGTTGCGAGTTTCAAATTATTGATCGAAAGAGGATGCTGGTGTTGGTACAGAGGATTTCTATGGGGGAAAGACCAGTCTTTATAGAGAATTGGCTTACCACGACAAGATGGAACCTTGCGTATCCCATAACCTCTTTCGGCGACTGATCAAAGACTGGGGCGCGGAGATGAGTACGCCCTTGCACTCTGGCTATTGACAGTTTTTTAATGAGCTCATCATCGTCCAGATCGAGCGTTTCGACATTGGTCTGCAATGAAGATCGCCATGATCGGGGTAACATCTACCGTTCGTGTATGAAGCCTATTCGATAGGCATGCCTAGGCTGGACTGTTCTTTTCAATATGCATATGATCATAATCTTCATACTTTACAAGGTTTTACAGTCAGACTAAATTCAAAGGACAAGGCCTTATGCTTGACGGAGACCGAAACGGAAAAACTTCGCCATTGAATACGAACGAATTCGAACACAAGCCAAGATGTGATCAAGGAAAGACATGGAGTAGTTGCAGCTTGGGTTGTGCAATGTCGTTTGTGGAACAGAGGAGCAGAAAGTGTATAAGCAGTGGTACACACATAACCACGGGCCTGCTGAAATTCTGTGATTGGACCAAAAGCAGCAAATAAATCACAGAGTCGTCCTTTAGACAGAAATATTGAGGCAACATAGAGTTGCTGGGATGTTCCATTCAATCGTTACGTTTCTAAAAGACTTAAGATCCTATTCGCCTAACTGGCAATATTCTTACAAGTGAACAGATTCCAGGCGAGAACGAGCCGAATGTTACTACCCCCTATGAAACGGCTACCACTCACACCAAACGATTGCACGCAGATCATGATGACTCACCAGTGAATAGCGATGAGGCTTGGATGCACGGCCGACACGGTTAGAGATGCAGAGCCTGTCTCGATGCCGCAAATCGAAAACTTAATAAAGTAGTCTTGGACAACGACATATTGAGTAGGCTGCAGATGTCTAAATCAAGCATGCAACTGTGCAACGACGGTCAGAGTTCCGGCGAACCATCGTCGTTCAGCCACTCGAGGCTTTTGTTGCGGATGAAAGCTTGATACTATGGACGTGTCAGTGATTCACCTTGGGCCATCGAAACTTAGTCCCCTGAATGGAGCATGGCAATATTCGTGAGATCTATTACTGAGAGAAGGTACGATCTAAAGACTTGAAGCCGCAGCAGATCTTCAAAGCGAGCAAGCAAAACCCACAAGAGAAAAGAGCACGCCCGCAACAGCAAGGTTTTCAAAGGTTCAATTAAGCTTTATAGCTTGCATGCATAACATACCTTTCTCCCGAACGCCCCTATTCTAACAGACGTGTGACTTACCTGCAGTCTCCACAGCCGGCCTCGAGAATTTCGTGATTGACTTTGGTTGGTTGGGACGAATATCCGTTCATCAACGAATTTCTCAAACGAGCACCCGAATACAAGCCAACGACACATTATTGACATGCGGCCTCGAGTCGATATAGACAGGCTTTATTCCAATACTGTCGAGAGCCTCGTGTGCCTTTCATAGGCACCATACTCAATCTTGAATCGATTCTTCCACAACCCGTGTTCCTCGTATCATGACACCCACTGCTCGGAAGATCTGAAACGCATGCAAACCCTAAAAAACGGACTTTTGGTCAACCATGACGGGAAGCAGAGCCGTCGAACAGTATAACGGTATGTCATACCGAGAACAAGCTTTGGTACCTGCAAATTGGGCAGTCAAATTACCATTACCCCTGAGCGGACCGTGCTCGCACAGAGTGGGCGGCGAAAACTGCGATAAAGTGTGACAGCTGTGGGAAGCTTAAAATGTCGTGGAATAAGCACATCATCACATGAGCTTCACCGCAATTTACCACTGGTATTCGACTGAACAGAGTACATGTGATGTAATTTGCAAAGAATCCGGCACAGCAGAGTCCACAACGTTGAAAGCATTATCCCAATGCAAATAACGCCGCAGAAACTAATAAAAAGTCGAAGCACGCCTGGTGCGATATCACCCCGCTAGTTACTGCACCGAAAACACTAGCTCTATATTCAACTACTGTAGCTGCTATAGACTCGGTTGCGTATGGAAGGGTTTTTTTTGGTTGGATTTATATGGGAGGTTTTGAAGTGATGCGGAATGCTCGTTGTCGCTTTCCGAATCCGAAAGGATTTTGCCGTATGCTTGCGATGCCTTCGGAACAGAAGTGGCTGGAAGGGGGGAGTTGGAAGCGATTATGGGAAAGACTGCTCGCTTTCACTTACCTGGTAGAAAGCGCAGCACACCCCTTCGATCCCCAGCCCCTCCCCAACCCTCATCCGCGTCCAGCTAACTTTCAGCTATCCTAATGCAAAAAAGAGAAATAAAAAAACGGACATTAAGTAAAAAAATTTCAACATGGTTATTCCCCATCATCATTATTCTTCTGGAAAAAAAGAAATCTCAAGTCCCCAAGTACTACTAGAAAAATCATCCCCTCGCTCACCCACCACACCGCGACGACGGCCGACAACAAGATTTACCCGTACGAGGTGCTGGCTACGAACCTTCTGCAAGCAACGCTTGTCGAAAGAGCTGAACAATCTCATCGACAGAGCAGTAACAGCGCTTTACCCACGCGTTGACCTCATACACAGTCGAAAAGTCCACGTGGCTAGATGCCATACAGCGAACGGAAGCCCACCCCGAAGTGGCCAGCTTCCACATACACAGACCAAAAGCCCACCTAGCCCTGCCAGTTAGATGGCCATACAGCGAATTCGGAAGCCCACATCGAAGTGGCCAGCTTCCACATACATAGAACAAAAGCCCCACCTAGCCCTGCCAGTTAGATGGCCAAACAGCGAATTCGGAAGCCCACATCGAAGTGGCCAGCTTCCACATCCACAGACCAAAAGCCCCCACCTAGCCCGTTCAGCTCAAGGTGGCCAGACAGCTAAAAAGCCCCATCTAGCCCGTTCAGCTTAAGGTGGTCCAAACAAACAGCCAAACAGTCAATTCGAAAAAGCCCCAACGTCGAAGCGACCAGCCTTTCACAAATTTCGGATTTGTCTTTTCTGTGACCGACCCACTTGGTCATATAGACAGGTCCACGCCGCATTTTTTTTTCTTATCGGTTGTGACTGCTCGCTCAATGGGAAGGAAGATGTTTAAGCATCGATTTTGGCCACATTACATGTGATTTACGGTAGCGTAGTATATATATATATACAGTAGCGCCTAGATAGGTAGTGGCATGGCTATAGGCTGCATGCACTTAATGAAAGAAAGAAAAATGAAGGGAAAAGAAACACGACTCACGCAGCTTATCCACCTATCACAAGAGCCTAGTTCGCTATGCTAAACAAGTTACGTTGGGTTACGTTGGGTTGGGTTGTGGATCAGTGTACTGTAGGTCGTTGCGAGCGTTGCGAGCGTTGCGAGCGTTGCGAGCTTTGCGGGCTTTGCGGGCTTTGCGAGCTTTGCAGAAGAGGAACATAGGGGGGCGATCGATGTATGCGCGAAGGAGGAGGTAGGTTAGTGAGTTATTTAATTAGGAGGTAGGAAGGATGATGCAGGGGTGGGCGATTGTTTACGACGACGAGTGAAATGGGGATGGGATGGAATGGGATGGGATGGGATGGGGATGAGTTCAACGACGAAAAAGAAGAGAGAGGGCTTGCGGAAACGGGGGAATGTACATATGTAGAAGCACTTTATAAAACAGAGGAGGGTGCTGAAGGATTTGTGGCGCTGTGGGCCGATCGATAATTTTTAAAGGTCGATGAGAGAGCAGGAAAGCTGCTGAAGAAATGGGTTGCTGACATGACTGAATGGGGTATTAAGGCATGACATACACGCGTCTCAAACCAGCTCTAACCCTCCATCCCCCTCTGCTATATTCCCTCGTCTACCTAAAACCATCTACAACCAAATCCCAGTACACTTGATATAAAGCATCTTCACCAACTGCACCTCCACACAATATAGCACCAACTCAGCGACCAAGAAGCCAATGAACGAGTTCGCCGGCCTTACCAATTGCGGCGCGTGCGCGAAAGGCGGGATGTACGGGAACAGAAACCCCACGAGCATGATCGTCACGGTGGTAATCACCAGCACCTTCGCCGCTCGGCTTTGGAACACGGGGACTTTGGAGGTGCGCAGGAGATGCACGATGAGTGTTTGCGTCAAGAGACCCTCTAGGAACCAGTGGGTGTGGAAACGCGCCAAGGCGGTTGGGTCGTCTGCGGTTCGGATGCCGTAGTAGAACCAATTGAGGCAGAAGGTGCACATGTCGATGGTGGAGGAAGTGGGTCCGAAGACGATGATGAAGCGGAGGAGATCCTTGGTATTCCATTGGTGCGGCTCGAGTAGGTATTCTTCGTCCATGCGGTCCCATGGGATAGCAATCTGACTGATGTCGTACAGTAGGTTTTGGATGAGGATTTGCAAGGCGGTCATGGGTTCGAAGGGTAGCCAGGCGCTTGCAATGAGGATGCTGAAGACGTTGCCAAAATTGGATGATGCTACCATTTTGATGTACTTGATTGTGTTGCCATGTGTGATGCGTCCAGTTGTCACACAATCCACGATAATACCAAGCGCTTTCTCGGTTAGGATGACATCTGCGCATTCTTTTGCAACATTGGCGCCCGTGTCGACGGAGATTCCAACGTCGGCGAATCTCAGTGCAACGCTGTCATTGATACCATCGCCTAGGAAGCCCACGCATTTGCCCATAGCTTTCAGTCGCAAAACCACTTTCACACGTGTCAGCTTGCGATCAGGAACACTTGTTCAATAGAGACATTTACCTTCTCCTTTCTGATTTGGTGTCAGCTTGGCAAAGACCCGACACGTCTTCAATACTTCATTGTACTCTTCAGTTCCTTCTAATTTTGCCAGATCAGGCCCGTTGATTGCTTGGATCGCTCCCTCATCAGCCTCTTGGATCAAGTCCAGAGATCGACAAACCTTCATTGCCACTCCGAGATTGTCACCTGTAAGTACCTTGACTTCAACCCCAAGAGTCTGAAGTCTGTGGATGGAAGGAGCGGCGTCTTCTTTGGGAGGGTCTAGGAAGGTCAGTAGACCCTCGATTGTCATGTCGCTATCAGCGTCCATAAGCGAGTCTTCGTCGCCGATAACGCGTTCATCGATCTCTTTTGTTGCAACAAGGATGACTCGAAAGCCATCGTTGTTCAGCACCGTTACTTGCTTGAGCAACTCCTGTCGATTCTCCGGGGTTGCGATCACTGATTCCGCTCCTTTGCGGAAAGTTGGGCATAACGCTGAGACCTCTTCAAAAGCACCCTTGCAGATAAGAAGCAATTTGCCGCTACTCGCGTTTCGCACGACGCAACTCGAACGGCGCTTTTCGAAAGTGAACGGGATTTCTGCAACTTTCTCATGTGGGGGAAGAGATGCCGGTTTCTCAGCCCCATTGAGGTATCGGACAAGGGCAGAGTCGATACTATTTTTCTTTCCGCTTTGGTTACTCGCATTGATAAAGCCTAGTTGTAGAACCCGGTTGTCACTTGCGCCAAAGCAATCAAGATGATGGCGCAAGGCAATCTCGTCCTTGGTTAAGGTCCCAGTCTTAATCGTTAACGTGTGACTTGGAATCTTGGAATTTTCGGAATGCTCACCTTGTCGCTGCACAACACTGACATTCCACCCATATTCTGAATGGCATCCAATCGTTTCACAATGGCCTTTTTCTTCGACAGTGCAAATGCGCCTCGAGCAAGGTTTGCATTAACGATAGCCGGAAGCATCTCCGGTACGACACCGACAGCAACAGATAATGCAAATAGTGCAGCAGCGCTCCAGTCTCCGGTTGACTTGCCAGAAACCACGAGAACCTAGACATACAATCAGCCACGTGAAGGCAGGAAAAGACGCTGGATCTAGCAACTCACGATTGGCACCATTATGAGCATGAATGTGATCATAAGATAGCTGACATGACGAACTCCTCGTTGGAATGCATTGACCGGTCGTTTCTTGTTCAATTCTTTCATGATAGTAGCGATGAACGCACCATCGCCAGTGGTCAATACCACGGCCAGTCCACTGCCTGATATCACGCTTGTTCCCATGAAGAGAAGGTTCTCTCGCTCGAACAAGCCTGGGCTGATCTTCTCCGGTACCAAACTTGAAGTCTTCCGCAAAGGCTCCGACTCTCCAGTGAGAGAAGATTGGCTGATCTGCAGATGAGATGCCTCTATGACGAGGCAATCTGCGGGAACGCTGTCACCTGGATTGATATGGATCACATCTCCTGGCACAAGATCCCTCTCATCGACTGCGGTCTCTAGATGCTGATCGACTTTCAATGCAGATTCCGGTCGACGGACCTGAACAGTAGTACTTGTAGAGTTTTGGAGTTTGACGGCTTCGACATTGCCACGGTACTCTTGCCAGAACCGTACAGTACACGAAATTACGATCATGATCACCAGAATGGCGAAAGTCGACTGTTTTCATTAGCCGTAGATCACTGGGGCAATACTTTGAAATCTTACCCAGTTTGGAGGAGGCGTCGCCGCACTGATAATGGCAAGGATTGTCAACAGAATATTGAATGGGTTGGGCAAAACCGAAAGAAGAAGTTGCCACCACGTGGGCGGCTTTTTGCTCGAAAGGATGTTAGACCCACAGCTCAGGAGTCTGCAAGCCGCTTCATCCCCGGATAAGCCATTGACGCTTGAGGACAAGGAGTCCATCGCCTCCTCTGTAGACTTGGAAGCATATCCTTCAAGAATGTCTTCGCATTTGGCATTCTGGGCCCATTTGCTCCTTTGCCACCTAGGTTCCATACTCGAGACTGCACGGAGTTAACATGGGATCGTGTATGTACGGCAGGCTTTTGACGTACCCTGGTCTAATTCCATATCACGACTAGCACCCCCATTCCGTCCAACAAGGTCCCTCCAGGAGTTCAGCTGCACCCGCTTTGAGAATCCAAATACCGACATTGTTTCTATGTTTTACTCTTCTCATGTACTCGTCTCACGAATACTATCAACAAGCTACGGACGGGGGTGGTGCCTCCAGTCTCTCAGCCCACTACAACTATTCCCATGTCAGCAGATTCATTCACCAGCGCTGTCGGGTGCATCTCACCTATCATCCTTCATATCCAAGTTTCTCTGATCTATGCTCTAAAGTCTATATCATTCTAGTCCGGATTTATGTATGTGTGTGTGCGCTTGTCGGCCAAGTTATGGAGGTCGTGTCGGTTGGCGTAGTTCGCCAACACGGGCGCTGAATTGCGCCGCTCGGATGTAAGTCTTGTCAGTCGCCAGAATTGTGGTTGACTACGAGAGCGCTCGCAGTCAAAAAGATATAAGAATGAGCTTCGTGAATGCCTGTCGAACGATTTGCGTAAGCTTGCAAGAGAATCGCGTGCAAAAATCAAGGTAGTTGATGTACTTCCGTACACAAAAGTAAAAAGATGTTGAAATACTTTCTTGAGTGTTGTGGGAAATGGAAAATAGGAATGGGAAATTTGCACATGCAGGTAGGTTTTTTAAGTGAAGTACTCTAGTGACTTCGCCTAGAACAGGTGGGTTAACCTTAGGTACTTAAGCAAGTAGGTATTGTAATTGCCCAGTTTTTGATTGGAGGAGAAAACCCTTTTCACGGGCGCTTGTAAGAAGAAATGCCTCATGAAAAGCAAACATCACCAGTTCACCAAGTCACGGACCGCTTTCGCATAATGGACGCAAAAAAGGTGAAGAATATATCAACAGGGAGTTCTGCATTGTGCATCAATGGTACCGAATATAAAAGTAGGGAAATACAGTACAGAGATACAAGAGGATCGAAGCGTTGCTTGTTTCGAGTTGGAGCAATCTGGTTAAGCGCAAGCGCCCTCTGGATTTAATAATGTAAAGTACATAAGGACTTGATCTTTCGGTGGAAGGTCACGCAGGTGGGATGGCGTGGATGGGCGTGGGGGGGGGGGGGAGGGGGGGGGGGGTTGGGTACGAGTACATATGTACCTTGGATCTCGATAAGTCAGATAGGTACCTTATGTAGGTACGGAGTTTTCTGGTGCTCGAGCAAACAAGATGACGTTGGTCGAAGAAACGAAACTGATGGTATCTGCTACAAACAACAGACCCAATCCATTCTTCCAGTTGTTCTTAGAATTTAGGATTACACTTCGCCACCATGCGAGTCTCACTCCTCCAGTAGAAAGTTATACAACCGCCAAGTGCCTGATCCAGCATCCATGTTCCCGCGTCTCAAAAACCTTGCATCGATATATCAAATAAAAACCGTGCTTCCAAAAACCCCTTATTCCAACGCCAGCATTGGGTTGAAGACAAGATAAAATCCACGCAAGCCAAAAGCAACCTCGTATCCTGGCTTCTCTATGTACCTGTCCATCGCCCCACTTTCATTCGGTCAATCATATAACATAGCTCCTATCATCCCTGACCTCTCCTTCTTCCTCATACTCATCACCCACCAAGCTCCCCGGCAACGCCCTGCTACCTTCTCGTACGTGGCCCGCTTGCCGAGAATTGGATGATGCAGGGGCGCCGAGAACGCCTCCAATCACAGGACTACTCCCCCTGCCGGCATCCTCTCCTTCCTCGGGACTCATACTCTTCGCCCTTTTCTCCTTCTCTTCTTTATCCAGTTTCTTTCTCCAGTTTGCAAGGCTGTCGGACATGGTGCCCTCCCCGGCAATCGGCGGACTTGTGGGCGTGCGCTCAAAATCGAACTGGTTGCTGAGGCGGTAGTTGCGGTGTGTGCCTTCCCAGTGTGTGCGCAGGGTTTCAAGCTCTGAGGCGAGGCTATCAAGGGCAATGGAGTTGCGGCTGTCTGGAGGTAGGGTGTCGGAGGCGGCGGAGTCGTTGATTGTGGAGAGGGAGGCGGAGTGCGAATGGCCTCCTCGGGGAACGAGGGTGTTAGAGCTGGAGCTTAGGGTGCGGGTGTGGCCGTTTGTGTGCATCTGCTGGGATTGGCGACGATAGTTACCTACGGAAGTGCCGACTTGATCGAGCAAGAGCGTGACTTTGTGCTCGGCGTCAAGCGCGCGGGTTTCGAGCATAGCGTTTTCGGATTTGAGCTGGTCGAGCTCACCGCGGGCTTGATGGGTGGTTTGCGAGAGCTGTTGTAATGTTTGCTCGTTCGTTTGTCGGTAGAGGTCGCGTTCTTCCTTGGCGGAGTAGAGTTCTTGCTGGACCTCTTCCATTTGGCGCTCAAGTTGGGAGACGGACTCTTTGACGCTTTGTTGCATTTCGCCGATTTCTTTGCGGAGAGCTTGGCGTTCTTGTTCCCACTCTGCGGCTGCCTCAGGCTCGATCGTACGCTCGGATTGAGTACGGTGAGCTGCTTCGACTTCGCCTTGCAATCGTGCGTTTTGGGTCTTGTACTTGGTAAGCTCGTCTTTCATCCGCTTGAGCATCTTTTCCGTGCCTTTCACGTAGTGCACTGCCGATTGATAGTCTTGTTCAAGCTGTTCAAGCTTCTCCCGATATATCCTATCCGCGTCCTGCTCTCTCGTCTCAAATGCAGACTTTGTCTCTTGATGAGCTTGTTGGCTGGCTTCCAGCTCTTGCTCGAGTTCTCGCAGACGATTCTGTTCTGGGGTATCGATGCGAGATCCTGGGCTGTCGACGTTCCTTGACCTCCCATGGTCTGAGATACCTCGTTCATCCAAAAGTTCTTTTAATGCATTATGCTGCACTGTCAGCGCACTGTTGTCCCGCTGATGGCTTTCGAGTTGCTGTAGTATCGTGCTGTGCTTGGCGTGCAGCGCTTGCGACTCACGTACAGTATCTTGCAACTGCTTACGAGTTGTCAGACTCTCCCGGCTCGATTGCTCTTGGTACGCCTCTAAACCTGCGATACGCTCCTCCGCTGATCGGAGCTTCTCAGCTGCCGTATCAGCGTCTGCTTGGTGTTTCTTAACCAGGACATGGGCTTTCTCAATTTCCTGCTTCAAGACTGATACCCGCTCATCGGGCGCTGAATCGGTGCTAGAATCAAGACTCCTAGTTCTCAGTTTATCAAGATCGGACAGGTTGACTTCACGATGTTTTTGGGCTTCGCTAGCGTGTTTCTCTGCCAAGTCCTCGGCGTCTCGAAGCTTGCGTGTAGTGAGGTCAAGCTCTGCAGTTCGCTCCTCGTGCTCGGCCCGAAGTTGCAAGAGCTTCCGATCCACATTCTCGCGTTGCTCTCTCTCCTCCTCCAATCTCGTCTCCAAGAGTGTAGACTTGTCTTCGGAAGCGGTCACAGCCTCGCCAAGCGACGCAAGCGCTCTTTCATGTTCCTTTTTGAATTCTAAAGCTTCATCAAGTCGGCGTGTCAGGTCATCCCTTTCGACCTCGAGAAGCTGAGCTTTAGAGTGGGCTTCGGCCTTTTGCGTTGCTTCGTCTCGAGCAGTCATGCCGGTTTGGTGCAACTCCGTTCGTAGACTTTCTAGCTCTCCAGGATTATGTGACTCGTCAAGTTGGGCAACACGTCTTTGCGCGGCTTCTGCAGTGCCTTCCGCAAGCTCTCTTGCACGTCGCTCCGCTTGAACCTCGGCGGTCATACTTTCGATCGTAGAACGTAGGTCTTTCTGAGCCATGAGTGCAGCGGCAAGCTTTCTGCCCATGTCGTTCGAGCGGTCGTCGCCACCAATACCCCTCGACATATTCTCGGACTGTGGAGTGTCTGAAAGGCTACCGCTGTGGGCTGCGAGCTTGGCCTTCGCGTAGACAGCTTCGTTGATAGCTGCGTCTCTCTGGTGCTCCACTTCGGCTACCTGCTGCGCCGCCGCATCAACGCGCGAATCGACTGACGCTTGGACTTCGGAAATTTGCAAACGCATCGCAATCAAAGCCTCGACCAAGGGTTTCTCATCGTCACCGAAAGATTGGATAGCTCCTTCGTCGAGTGTGCTTTTCGACGTGCTCTGCTGGTACCCTGCCTTTCGAGCCAAGGCAAGTTCAGAGGCATACCAAGCGTTGCGACTTCTCGATGCTTCAAGCTCTTCGAGGATAATTTCATTTTGGGTTGTAAGATCTTCTAGCTGATGTGTGGTTTCTTTGGACGGATTCACTTGCACAGGGGATTCACTCCTCTTTACGTGATCATTTGCATCGTCTGCCCCATCGTACTGATTAATGAATGGTCTATGTTGCTGTGATTGGGGTGCCGGAAATTCGTCAATACCATCTGAGAAGTCTTGCTGCGCTTGCCTGGATGGTGATCGAGCCGCGCCTCCGTTCGTCGTCGTTTGCGGCTCGTCGAAATTTGCGGCTGCGTTCCCTGACCTTGGTTGCAGTTGCGTTGGTTCAGGCATTTGTCGTCCATGTAGGATTGGACTTGGTGATCGAGCATTTAGATTCTGACCAGGACTTCCTCGTGATATTGGTGAGATGTTTTCCCGTGGAATCGAAGACCCTGGTCCAATATCAGCATAGGGAACGAAACCTCTGCCCTCGCCTCTGCCATCACCCCGGCTTTCACTGCGGCTCTCGAGAATGCGACCATCTTTGGTAGGCGTTTTACTCCTTGTGCCGCTCATTGGTGGGATAACTCCATTTATCCTAGGCGGAGGTGCTTGTTGCTGTGGTGGCGGTCCTGAAGGTGCTTGTGCCATTGACGCTCGTGGAAGTCTAGAACTTCCACCAGGTGGAGGAGGCCCGTCGCCCATGCTTGGGTCTTGGCCACGACCTCCAGACATGGGCCCAGGTCCACCAGCATTACCCGCCATACTTTCACGAGACCCGCTAAACATCCTTCTTGGTCCACCTTCGGCAGCACCAACTGCCCCATCTCGCAGTATTGGTCCCCTGGATTGGGGAACCGCGCTTCGCTCGCCACTCGGTCTACGATTTCCGGGTACTCTTTCGCCTGACGGAGTCTGTTGAATTTGCTGATCATTCGGATACCGAATTTTGCCCGTGTCTAGGACGTAGACTAGGCTCAACTCGTTAGGATCTCGGGGAGCAGAGCTGGGTTCACCAGCAAGGACGACAATCTGTTTCCCATATGCAGTCATACTATGACCGGATCGGGGCGATGGTGAAGGCCCCATATTCTGAAACGTGTACCAGCGCCTCGAGGTTATCCTGAAAGCCGCAAGATCTCCTAAGTCTGTACCTTCTTCGGTGCGACCGCCAAAGATATACATAACATCGTTCACCAAGGCCGCTGAATGTCCCTCTCGTGGAGCAGGTATATATCCTATACAATCTAACTGGGTCCAGGCAACCGTTCGTGGGTCATAAGACCAGACGTCATTGAACCATTGGGTCCCATTAGTACCTCCAAATCTAGAAACAAGTTAGAATAAGTGGACAAGCGTGAGAATCTCGTTATCATACAAATAAAGCTTGTCATTCCAGCTGACAATAGTATGGTTTGTCCTTGCCGGTGGAATTGATCCTTCTGGTGGGCCCCCGTCATTACTGTTTTGTATAAGCATTTCCCATTTACTGTTCGTGTTCTGCAGAGCGTTCAAGTCGAACGCTATCAAATCGTTAAAGAAGTAGCCTTCTACCTGTCCCCCGAAAACATAGATCTTCGAGCCCAGAATATTAAGAGTGTGGCCATATCGACCAGCCGGTCGCGGTCCTGGAGGCATCGACCTTGACCAATGCCGAGTCGCTACCATCATCAGCATCATTCGATTCAACAGCTTGCCGGATTGACTCACAGGTATTCAAGAGGTATAGGGTATCGTCAAGCTTGTCACCTTCGTCCATCTTGGTGTCTCCGCCAAAAACAATGAAAGCATTACCGACGAGCAAGCTCGCATGGCCGACACGAGGTCCAGGCCCTTCAAATGTAGTTCCGACGGGATAACATGCCAAGTTCGTCCCTCCAGCTTCAATCATCCATAAGTCCCCTTTAACTGTTTGACCATTGACCAGCCCACCCATCAAATAGACATCACCTTCCTTGGATGATACAGCATTGACCGCTGCGCCGTATCGTGGGAATGGGTTGGGTTGGGACGACGTGAATGTTAGTCGTCGCTGCGACCATGGATATAGGTTTGTAGGGGCGGCACTTGGCGGAGAAGGACCGTTGAGGCCAGGTCGAGGACCGTACTACTCGACCGCCATCAGTTAGTAAAGCTATCAATAGAAACGCCACAGTGAAATTTTCTAGCAAGTTAGGGCTCGCGAGGAGGAGATTCAGAGTAGCTCTTGGTGAGCTGCACGTTGGGAGGATGACATACCTGCAGTTCCTGTCCTGGCCCCCCACGCTGATCCGGTCCATGTTCGGGGCTTGGGGTATGGGCTCTTCCCACCGAGTTGACGGAATTGTCAATACTACTTCCAGGCGTTGGAGACTGAGTAGTACTAGGACCTCTGTCCCTGCCCTTCATACCATTGGTAGTCGGTATAGCAGAGCTTGTCCCTCCCGCTGGAGGTCCATCTCTTGAGCTTGGCGCACCGCCGACAGTCTTCGTCTCTTTCTTCTTACCAAAGAGAAAAGACATTATGATATCGCTTTGGCTCAGATATTGCAGCTAGCTACCAGCCTTGCTAAGGTCCCAAAGTATAAATGCGACCCGCCCGCGCAACAAGTAGTGAATTTGAGGCTGAGAAACCGGTCATCCGTAGAGGTATTGGGGGACGGCGCGCGGAATGATTCTCATTCGTAGGGAGTCAAGTAGGCTGTCGGTATTTCTTCCCTACATCGAGCTTCAGACGCAACTACCGAGGCCAGACTAAACCCAGATCATGGGCCTTGTCGAGATACTGATTGATGAGGTCTAGAATACCAGAAGAGAGCGATGCGACAATCGATGCGCTTGTGCGGCGTGCGCAGCGAATGTTGCGGTTTGATGGGGGACGGTGGAATGGGATTTGAGGGGGTGAATTTATTTCCGGCTGCACTGAAAACCGGACGAACTTAAGCTTCTTGACAGGCTTATTCTAGCTCCTCAGCCACGGTTCATCAAATACTTCCAATTGTCACTTCTATAGAAGACAAAGAATCTGAGATTCTCAAAGTCCTCTCTTGGACATCCGCATATAGTGGTGATGAAATGGACTCGCCGTTCTGTCTCTAGTTTTTCCAGCGAGGACCAACTTTCAGCGACCTGACTTGAACCACATGCGGTATCGCGTAATCGCATTATCTGGTTTCAAGTCTGTTCAAGGGGAAACCCGCTTCTTATTGGTCAGGAGTGAGCAGTCTGACGAGTACTGTAAACTACTTTACTCTACGGAGTACATCTTACTATGTGCTTACAAGCACCCAGACGAACATCTCTCCATTTCTCTAACTCTTACTTCAAGACAAAAGCACCTCTCTCTACACATGGCATCTCCAGGCTTCGTAAGAAATGAGTGAGATGATTGGTGTGATTACATAGTTTCACCCCCCAAGATAATCCTAAGGAGACGGCTGCTTGCCTCTACGGAGCAGCTGCTACTCCATAGTACATGCGGATCGTTCATGGCTACCTATTGTACGGCGACGGCGGCGTATTCCTGCAATCTGTTTGCATTGATCCTGTGTCCAGCTGGCCCCGTACCTTCTTCCAGTGTTTGTTTATCAGAAATTCTGCTCATACGTGGGCGACAACTCATTCACCCCCAGTGCTTCCATCCATAGTCGACCCAGCATGCTACTGGCTGCACTGTCTTTGCTGTGAACCAGTGGCTCTTGACAACAACGCTTTCTCTTACGAAGTGTCAATCCCACCGTGACATGCCAACCTGAATGTCATGATCGAAATTCCACAATGGCTGGTGATACAACCAAAATGCTGTGGGGATTAGCGGTTGCTGTTGTTCAGGACGGCAGTCCTGATCACGTATGATTCGAGATTGCTGGCGGAAAGAACCAGGTTGGAAATCCGGTCTCGGTCGACCGTGCTGAGCTCCGGTTATGTTATGTGCCTGATTCGTTTTTCGGCTTCCATAGCAACATATATACGTGCGGGGTGCCAAGTTCCATTCTGTCCAATGCTGGACGTCGGCGCAAGGACGACCCCTTCTGTACTTGTTTCCTCACGACAGTCTATACAGATTCTTGTCTGTCTACTACTGTACTAGGAACGTGAAGGCGTGGAAGAAGAATGGAAGCATGGCATTGTTCTAGCGGCATGATCGACAGCAGGGATCAAACTTGGCGAGATTGGGTCTCTGATACGTGATTGGATCGTGAGACTCGAGCTTCCCCAGCTCATCCGTCCCTCTATTATCTGATGAAACTGAGTGCGTTCAAGGCCCCACTACTGCTACTGTACTGTCCTTGAGCATTCTTCTGTTCCGTCAGTGGTCAACCTCAGCATCTTGATCAACTCGGGTCCTCATCTGGCACTGAACATGTTGTATGAGCATTTCTGGTAACACAGTTGCCGGATAAATTTCGGGCAAATCGTCGGTCCCTGCACTTGTAAACAAGGCTGAGCACAGTGAGCATCCACAACGCAGTGCAAGGTGTAATGCATTTAACCAAGACCGAAGATCCTCCCAGGCCATGCGGTATGACTGCCGTCGCATCTCCTCAATCAGGGTCGTTCCAGCACGGCTCTGACTATCAGGACCAGCCCCAATATGAAATCCCTCACCTACCACACATTATCCCGAAACAGCTCATCGATGCGCAGATAAGCAGAGACCATCCAGCGTATTCCAACGGGAATGATGGAGCCTACACCTTGACCCCAGCTGATTCCCGGGGTTCGACAAGCCCGATCAGGGCAGAACCAGCACGTGCTCCTGTCGGCAGTCAGGAAGCTTTAGCGCAAAGACCACACAGACAGCTACTGAGAGCAAACACCGACTATGGCCCAAGAAGGCCGTCCCCATCAACGCGGTCTGGTATTGCCGAGGAGAATTGGGAACTGCGACATGGCTGGGAAGACCAATACAATTCTAGTGAATACCTTGGGCTACTGAGTTCGGTACGTATCGGGGCTCTACCTTCCATATGTGAGTTTTGATTTCAAGCGACTGACATATTACTCAGGCATTTTATATGTATTACACGGATAAGCGTCATGAGACCGGCGGCAAGCCCAAGGACGAAGACCACAGTCATCCGTCTCAAGAATGGCGTATGCGAGACCGGCTAAAAACGGTATCTGCAGCCTTGGCAATATGTCTCAATATCGGCGTGGATCCGCCAGATGTCGTAAAGACCAACCCGACGGCAAAGTTAGAATGCTGGACAGACCCTACTTCCTCAACGGCAGCAAACTCCAAGACGATGGAGCTAATCGGGAAGAAGTTGCAAGACCAATACGAAACTTTGAGCATTCGTGTTAGATATAAGCAGTACTTGGACCCTTCTGTGGACGAGACGAGGAGGTTTTGTACCTCTCTGCGTCGTAATGCCAAGGATGAGCGGATCTTGTTTCACTACAATGGGCACGGGGTTCCTCTGCCGACACAATCTGGAGAGATCTGGGTTTTTAACAGAAATTACACTCAGTACATACCAGTGTCTTTGTACGATCTACAAGGATGGCTTGGAGCACCTAGCCTCTACGTCTTTGATTGCTCGCATGCGGGCAATATCATCAACAATTTCGACCGTTTTGTGGGAAAGCACGAGGCCGAAAATGCCGAAGCGAGGCAGGCAGACCCTGCAGCTCAGCTACAAATGTACAGTGATAACATCCTGCTAGCTGCCTGTGGAAGATCAGAATCACTGCCTACAAATCCAGATTTACCGGCAGATCTCTTCACATGCTGTCTCACAACGCCGATAGAAATCTCTCTACGATTTTTTGTTCTTGAAAATCCGCTGCCCACCAACTTGACGGTCAAGGATTTGGGCAGAGTACCTGGACGTCTCCAGGAGCGTAGAAGTCCGCTTGGGGAACTTAATTGGATATTTACGGCCATCACCGATACCATAGCTTGGAACCTCTTGCCACGAGCTACCTTCAAAAAGCTGTTCCGACAGGATCTGATGGTTGCCGCTCTTTTTCGTAATTTTTTATTGAGCGAGAGAATCATGAGATCGAATGGATGTCACCCAATGTCCATACCTCAGTTGCCGGAGACACACAGTCATCCCTTGTGGCAAGCTTGGGACTTGGCGCTTGAAATGGTTCTAGCGCAGCTTCCGGCTATGCTTGAGAGCGAAGATGGAGGCCAGCTATATGAGTATCGGCACTCGAATTTCTTCACTGAGCAATTGACAGCTTTTGAGGTCTACCTTGCTCAAGGTGCCCCACAGCAAGAAGCTCCAAGTCAACTACCCATTGTCTTACAGGTGCTTCTTAGTCAGGTCCATCGACTGCGAGCTTTGATTTTACTTAGCCGATTCCTCGATCTTGGTCCTTGGGCTGTTAATCTCGCGCTTACCATCGGTATCTTTGCATATGTCCTCAAACTACTTCAATCGGCAGCTTACGAGCTCAAGCCGGTCATGATCTTCATCTGGGCACGCATACTTGCAGTGGACGGTGCTTGCCAGGTGGATTTAATAAAGGACAACGGCTATCAGTACTTCCTCACTATACTCAATCCACAAGCTAGCCTACCTGTCGGGAATGCCAGCGAGCACCGCGCTATGTCTGCTTTCATAGTAGCCATGTTCTGTAGAAACTTCCGTCAAGGTCAGAATGTCTGCCTATCCCCTGAGTTGATTGATATCTGCCTTGGTCATCTTCGTGACGACGAGAATCCTCTCTTGCGCCAGTGGTCTTGCCTTTGCATCAGCATGCTCTGGCAAGACTTTCCGGAGGCGAAGTGGGCTGGGATACGTTGTCTTGCACATCAGAGACTATGCGAGATGGCTCTGGATCCGGTTCCGGAAGTCAGAGCGGCAGCCGTGCACGCCTTGACGAATTTTCTTGGAATACCAGATCTTACTGAACAAGTCGCGCAGACAGAAGAGTCTATTGCCTCGACTATACTGATCATGACTACCGATGGTAATAGTATGGTACGAAGAGAACTGCTTGTATTCTTTTCCACCTTTGTCAAGAGATACCAGAACAAGTTCTTAGTAACCGCTTTCGAGCAATTGATCGAAGAGCGAGATATGCTTCTACACCCTGGTTCTGAGCACAGTCAACGGAACCGCCGATCCCTATACGAGAGTTCAGAGAGCACTCTACAAGACAAGGTATCTCAGAACAGTGTTCAAGGCTCAATATGGATGCACCTCTTGGTAATGTCCATTGATGCCCACCCGGAAGTGGCTCAAGATGCCAGCATCGTTATCGACTACATCCACGAAACTCTACTAGAGTCACCTCTTGGTTCTCGGGCTCAGCCCTTGATCGATGACATTGTGCGATTATCACGGCGGCCAACAACTCTTTCTAGTCAGCCATCAATGACGCCTGCAGCCAAGCCAGCCCAGTCTTCCGCTTCGCCATCACCTGTAGCGTCCCAGAAAAACGAGGGCTATATATTTAGTAGCATAAGAAGGACTGCAAGCATGGCCGCTGCATTAAAACATCTTGCGCTGGGCGGTCCATCTTCGTTAGACCTCCAGTCTCAATCGGGCAATCGTGGCTTAACCACCATAACCCAACACAATCAACGAGGACCTCCTTCACTTCGTACTCGCGTGCCCGCAGAATGGAGTCGCCCACCAGATGAGAATGATCAAACCCAAACATCAATACCCTACCAGCACTCTAAAACCCCGCTACCGCGAGGGTTCAAAGCCCGTGATAAGCATCAACCTCCGTCAATACCGCTCAAGAGCGGATTTTTTGACTGGTCTATTGAGGTAGTTTACCCATGTCAGATAGCGGTACAAATGGCTTACCTATCCTAGTACTTTCGTGAGCCGCAAATGAAGCCCAACGAGCCTGATGAACCAGGCAGCGATGACTACAACGCACGGTTATGGAGGAGAGTCCGCAACGAGAAGGTTTTGAATCAGACCCAGCCATTGAAGGCCATGGCAGGTACCAGCCGATGGGAAACTGCTACTGGGTTCTTCAACAATGGAAGTCAGCCAATGAAGATGTGCTTTCATCAATTCGAAGAGCATCTTGCAATTGCCGATGACCGTGACAGCATATGGTATGTACAGCATGATATTTATAGACTGCATCGCTCACATTAAATAGTATATGGAATTGGCAGCAGAGTGCTCGACTAAATCGCTTTTCAAATGGCAACCCCAAGGGGTCCAGGATCAACGAAGCAAGATTCATCAACGAAGACGACCAAGCTCTACTGATGACAGGCTCCTCCGATGGCGTAATTAAGGTGTTTCGAAATTACGAATCAGAAAAGGAAATAGAATTGGTGTCCGCCTTTCGAGCCTTGACTGACCTAGTCCCGAGCAACAAAAATGCCGGCCTTGTCTTAGACTGGCAGCAAGGCCAAGGGAAGCTGCTCGTAGCCGGCGATGTCAAAGTAATCCGAGTCTGGAACGCAGCCACCGAGATCTGCACCAATGTAAGTTCCTCATCTACTTTCCTGTACCATATTAACGGATACAAGGATATTCCTGCCCGCTCAGGCTCCTGCATCACATCCCTCACCTCCGATCAAGTCGCCGGCAACGTCTTCGTCGGCGGCTACGGTGACGGCGCGATCCGAGTCTTTGATCAGCGTCTGAAGCCCGCACTGGCAATGGTCAAAGTCTGGCGTGAGCATAAACAGTGGATCACGAACGTGCATATGCAGAGAGGAGGCTTGAGGGAGCTTATCAGTGGCAGCAGAAACGGGGAGGTCAAGCTATGGGATATTCGAAAGGATAAGCCGTTGCATACGATTCGGGCGACAAAAGACACCTTACGAACATTAAGCGTGCACGAGCATGCACCAGTATTCGCTACGTATGTCCCCCTCCCCCCCTTCCATCTACCCCCCAAACTACCATCACACTAATCCCCTTTGCCCCCGACAGCGGCTCCGAACGCCACAACGTCAATCTCTTCAACGTCAACGGCGCCTTCCTCAACAGCGTCGAGCCCTACTCCAGCTTCCTGCACAACAGCCGCTCCACGCCCATTGCGGCCATGGCGTTCCATCCCCACCGCATGATGCTGGCGTGTGCGGCGTTGGGAAATATGCACGTTAATCTTTTCACTTGTCGGGGGTAATGTGGGGGGCTAGTGAGGGAGATGATTTACGAGGGTAACGATGATGGGATAATTTGAACGGTTGTTCTTGGCGCTTGATAGCGGGTTTAATGGTGGATGGTGCGCTAGGCGCAGGTGGGGGGTTGCATTGGGTTGCATAGCATGGCAGAGCAGGGCTTTGGGACTTGTATTCGCTAATCATAATTAGAGCTAGTCGTACTAATATCCGATACCGAAGTGGTTTGTTGCCTTTGAAGAGCAACTGTCGCTACGAATGCTGTATCATAAGCAAACTATGAACTCCGATTGTCCGTCGCTGCAGTAAACGGTAAAGTTGGTGGTTTGTAGAGATCCCTCAGAGTTGAGAAAACCCTATCCGGGTCGTGTTTCCGGAAGGGGCTGTTTATGTACAGTACATACGAGGGGGTTGGGTTGGGTTGGGTTGGGTTGGGTTTGGGTTTCCTTCGCTGGGCTCATCTGACTCCCCCCTTCTCCAAATCCCTTCGAACCTCTTGGCTATGTATCTCACCAGCCCAATAACCACCCGTCCCTCCAACGCCGTCACATCCCCTCAACCCAACCCAACACAACCCCCATCACCAACCCCATCACCAACCCCAATCATTCAGCTGCAGTAGCTACTCTCTCTCTCTCTCCCTCCCCGCTGCTAAACCAACCTAACCTATTTTCCCCCAAGTTTAGTAAGATAAGTATGTTAAAATGGAGGTCTGGAAGAGATGTGTGGGGGGGGAAGCGGATATAGGGGGGTGGAAGATGAGAAAGGGGGGATGGGCTGGAGGAATGGGGGGGAGAGGGGCTGTGAGCGGTGGGAAGGGGAGAATAGGGGTGGGATTGGGGTGGGATTGGGGTGTGGGTGTTTAGGGCATATTTGGGTGGGGGGGTGTGTTCACAAGGGGGATGCCGGAGGGGGGAGGTATGGAGGTTGGGGGAGGAGGGAATGAGTATGACGGGTAGGGGTTATAGTGGTTGGATGGGAGATAAACAGGGGGGGGGGTGGGAGTTATTTACTAGCTTACTTATATTATATACAGTAAGTCACACAGATCACAGCGCACACAAACACCACAATCCCATCCACCGCCCACCATCACCATCCCGAATCATGCATCCCACCTGTTCCGCTCCCCTCCGCCACCACCATTCTCCTACTCTTCCCGCATCCCCCCACGCCCCACTTATCCCAGCACGCATAGCATTGGCATGGCGAAGACATCCCGATTGCATACTTTGTGCAGCGGGGGCGGGATGTTCGCAGAAGGGTTGCTTGCTTGCGAAGACGAGCTTGCGGCGCTTTGCTGCGTGTGCTGGTGTTGGTACTGCACATACCGCGTCGATGGAGCCACAGGTCATGCTGAAAGCTGTAAGAGACAAGGTAGCGAAGGTAGTAAAACATATTGGCTGAAGGCTATGGTTGGGGTATGTAGCTGGGACTGTGAAGGATCAGGTTCTAAAAAGGGGTTTCTGGGGTGGTTGGCGGAAGGGAGAGTTTTTGTCCTTGTAAGTGGTAGGCTTGGTGGTTTCGAAGACGTGTATGGTGTGGTTATTGGCGATGATAGCTCTTGTCCATTTCTCCTTTCCCTCGCTTTGAATTTCGTTGGCTTCCTCCAAGGGGGAATACGAACGGAGGAAGAGGGGGTGTGTCTGGCGTATCCATTTAGTCCTACGTGACTCAACGCTCTTATGTATTGATATTTCTTCTGCTCAAGTCTAATAATCTTGAGAGCTTCCCTCGAAAGTTGGACGATGTTGGGTTTCACAGGATATGTCCTCGGTTGAGGTGTTCTGACCCAAGTGAGAAGTGGTTATTTTCCAGCAGGGGTATTTGAATGCTGCTCGGGTACTACCATTATTCGTAGCCAAGGGGGGGTTAAAACAAGTCGCAGTTTATGTGCAGATTGACCCCTCATTCGTCCAATACCTTCCAGTCTTCACCTCTCCTTGTCATATATCCTTAGCATTTGAACCCCTGAGTGACTGATCATACCTCTTTCGAGAACCCACCAAGACTGATTGTCTAGGTGGATGTTTGGAGGTGAGATATGTGGTTGCCCGCGACGCAATGGCATCGGTAACTACGCTCCTTGAAAAGATGGACTATTGTTTATTGCATTTCGAAGCCGATTGGTGGTTTTCCTGGAAATTGATGTCTCTGGCGAGATGGGTTTTTTAGAGTTATCAGTAGATAAAACGGCATTATCGGATTGGATCGAAGGATAATTGAAAATGGCAGATTATCGAGTTCGGATTCGAGAAAAGACCAACGGAATCAATGAATACAGTGAAAAAACGTGGCCTTTCGAGGACAACTATCATTCCATCAAACAACTGGAATTTTGGTCGAAATTTCAAAGGATGTAGTCCACGTCAGTGCTGCAGTGATGGCGTAGAAGGACTAAATTAAAGCCAATTGTTAGCTTATTGATGACAATATAGATGCAGCATAATCCAAGACTTGGTACGCGAAAAGCCTGTAACGAGCAGTTTAAAGCTTACCGCACACACATAGAATGGAGTTCCCGCTGCAATCCCTCCTAGGCTTAGACTGGAAGTAAATGCTGCCGTCACGAATGTGGCTCCACTCAACGAACCAAGAGTCTCGGCAATCGCGAGTCCGCTATACAGTCGAGCTACATTATCGTCCGCCACCGTAGCTGTAACGAGCGCTCTAACAAGGGTACTGAAGCCGAATCCCGAAGCATAGATCATCAGGCCTTTTGCACCGTTAGCCTGAGATCTCAGAGTACTTCTGCGCTCTTTGAGAATTTCTGTGGTCACTCGCTTGGAATGAGAGCCCATATATTCCACGATAGCCCCATGAGTAAGCTGCCGCCCATCAAGGCGATAATGCTCGTCTTAGCAAGGCGAATATTGGTGACGTGCACCGGCACACGCTTGATACGCTTTGCAAAGGGAAGTATGAGGCCGAAGATGATAAGTACCACAACAGCTTTGATTGAAAAGAGATAACCAGCCTATAGTAGTTAGATAATCGGAGGGTGCTTGATACGGGTGGTTTCAATAAACCCACTGCTGCGATTGAAACATGAAAGCGTTTCGAGACGTATTGAAGAAGGATATGCAGGGACTGCTTTCCGAGTGTCACAATCAGGAACGCAAAGGATGCATAACGGGCTACTTGGTTGGTTTTGAATATTAATCCAAAGTCACGAACATCTTTCCAGGCGATTCCCAATCCAGTAGTCAGTTTTACCTCATGGGGGGGTGTACACGGTGTGTCGCGACATGAAGGATTCAGAAGAGGCAGCCTTTCCTGCGGATCATTTGACAAAGATGAATCCTGCACGCTCTGCACCGCGCCGCTAGGAAGTATAAGTGCTAGAGGCACAGATAGCAAGGCCAGTGAAAGTGAAATCGGGAACGGAGTGAATACCCCTATCTGCAGGAGTAAAGAACCGATGACAGGACCTACAAGCTGGCTGATCTGGATGATCGCTTCCATTGCTGAGAAAATAGCTGTCCTGTGTCAAAATTGAGCCTTTACAATGGATATACAGTGGAAGTTCTTTACCTTTCATCAGGTTGGGTGTAAGAAGCTGCTTCGGAATATACGAGGGCAGTGGTGAGATGAGTAGCTCCACCAAAGAGAGTAAAAGCAGGGCCAAGGAGAACAAGCTTCGTATTCATCGTTTCTCTCAAATAGCCTAGTGTTAATTAAACCTCTAGAGCTCTTCGATAACTTCTTGGACATACTTACAAACAACGATAATCCAGGCCCAACTGACGATTTGACCTAAGAAGTTGAGAAGCATTACCGGTTTCCTGCCAATCCGATCTGCGAGAACTCCCAATGGCACTATAACGACAAGATCTAAATGTAGTCTCGGTCAGACAACTTTCCAGTCAAATCTATGGATGAGCTAACCGCAACAAAAGTGCAAAATCCCATTCAGGGCAAGAATCCACGCTAGTCTCTCTTGTATAGAAGCGACTTTGCAAAGCTTTTCGTCGACGTAGCCTCCAAGCTCAATAACATTAGGGTCATGGACAAGGTAATGCTCATAGCACACCGCGAGCTCGATCGCGCGAGTCAGAGGTGTCATCATGCTGTAGAAGGCAAGGTTCAACACAAGGACTATAGCCGCACAGAGGTACGGGGCTAATTGCGCCCTAGAAGCCATTCTGATATGCGTCTCGATAGATGATTCATGAAAAATATGGAAGTGAGCTGTTTGCGACGCATAAGGTATAGGCTACCTTGCGAATGTTAAGCTCAGATGGTTACACAAAAGGGGGGCCTTGCGATGCATGACTCAGCAACCCTAAGGCATCCTATCATGTGATGGTCTATCGAATCACATCTCGATTAGGTATTCAATCGAGATTCAATACCGTGATACTACCTATTTTACGTGAACTGATCTGCATAAGGTCTTCAGAGCAGAACATCTGTCAAGCAGTCTGGAAACTCTCTGACGCTTGCAGTTTAATTTCATGCAGCTCGCTCGATCCCTCTCGAGTCTCTCCGTCACACGTCGTATCTCGGTTGGGCTACTGCGCGAGGGAGCTTGCAGGAGGTCTTCATGATATTTGGTGTCGCACCAATTACGTTAATTGTTTTTGCCTCGAAAGCACTCTTCTTGTGTGGCATGTCGTGCTTTCAAGTCTTGAACGAAGCCTGCCCGACTTTGACACTGGTTGCCATAGTAAGGGCCAAAGTGTTTGTGGCAAGGACCAAATTGTTTCTTACGGATACACTGTCGACGGTTTTTGGTAGAGCCTTCAGCACAGTTCATACTAGAGATCTATATCAACCGTTGAGAGGAAGGTATAAGACGCTGAAGAGAATTCAAGTTCTTTTAGGCAATGTGTCCAATACGCTAGATCCTGTGACAGGTTCCAAAGCCCCGACAGGTTGCAGTCAGAGATTTTATGCTTTTTCAATTAAGCTCATCTTTTGAGAGCATAAGTTATTCTTTTGGTTGGGATTTGCAATGTCAACCTACTGAGGCGTTGTATTCGGTTTGAAATAAATGAGGACAGCGAAGTACTGAAGACGCTGGTTCTGTACAGACATCAATTATCCAAACAGACTCGCAAGCGGCATCATGATATGCTGGTTCCTAGCATTCATGGTCGAAGTAATCCGTGTATGGTCAGGCTGTCTTGACCCTAGGTCCAACTCTTCGAAATTGGGTGTCCTGTGAGATTTTTAAGGCATCCCGGCTCGCATCGCCAACACAGGTTGGGGAGCGATAGTTGATAGTGCAGAGTTGGAAAAGGATCCTACCTTCGCTACCGAATCATACAGAGAGATATCCATCAGCAGAAGAGCATTCGCCTGTGGTGCTTACGTCCGCAACCCCTAATGGTAGGTCAGTCTCAGCGCACGCAAACTTTGTAGAGTGTAACGCCTTGAAGCCCAAATATAAGGACACTGCACGGTCAGCATATACATGGCGGTCCATACTACGTGGCAGCAGAAAATTCGAATCCCAAATTACAACCCATATCGATGCGGTCTTTCCTCGATCCATCTCCCAAATGGAGCCCAATTATACTCAATCCCACAGTTCGCGGGGTCAGGTGGCAAGCGAATCAGATTGTTTTGGACACCACCATCCTTCACACACAGATTCCCCACTTTCGGCGTCGGTATCACAGAGCCTCAAGAAACTTGCGACACACAATGTGCTCACATGACTCCCGTTTTCTTCAGGCTACGAAGAAAAACCTATATGACAGCTTCTAAGGCATCTTTACCCAGGATAGCCAAGTATCACGACCATGGCTGCTATCCAAGAGTTTTTTTCGTACGAGGCGCAGGAGCTACAAGGTCTCCGTGCTCGTTATAACGCTATCGCAATCCAAGGCCAAGTAATTCGATCCAAGCGACCAAAAGGGGGTGAGAAAGACCAAATTCTCATCGCTAACGCCCCCACTGACAACGACAACGGACCAATTACTGGCTGGATACCTTCTAGGTCTGCCTATCTATCAAGAATTGCTCGACCTCCAAATGACGAAGCCGCGAGTAGCACGACTCTACCTTTCGACTTTCCATTGAGCCTAGAGGGTGCCAGAGTATGGCTTGGGCAAGACTTCAAGGATGAGTCGAAATATGTAGTTCCACTCCACACGTCCGATATTACAGAAATTGAGAATGCGTTATCATCTTTCAAAGGTATGATGTCGTGCAACCTGCGATGTTTTCTTTTGACCGACTGTTATTAGTCCTGGGGCCCGATAGTGGCCTGGAACATGTCTCTCAAAGCACGTTCCCACTCCCAAACCTTGGGGTAAAACTCGAGGAGATATCAAGGACCCTGCACACTGGTCGAGGTTTTGTTGTATTACGCGGCTTGGATCCTAGCAGATATACGGCTTGGGAAAACGCAATCGTATACCTTGGCGTGACCTCTTATATTGCCGAGAAGAGAGGATGTCAGGATCGATTCGGAAACATGCTAGGTAAGATCCGTTGCCTCAGCTTGAAAGGGCGTCGGTATATGCTGAACGGAAGCCATTAGTACATATTAAAGATATGGGAGCCAGGAACGGGCAGGCTATAAAGCGCCAGTCGCACTACACCTCCAAAGCCCAGGTAATTTGTGTCTTCCCTGAGCGTTGTCAATTACCATTCATCATGTCAAAACTTTAGGTTCATATCGCGCTGACTAGTTTCCGACGTGGATTAGCCCTTTCATAATGACTATGGCGATATCGTAGCTATGTACGCCCTAGACAGCGCCTCTATGGGCGGCGAATCACTTCTGGCATCATCCGGAGAAGTTTACAACGAAATTGCCTGCACCCGGCCGGACGTTGTTCGCACTCTAGCCGATCCATTCTGGAATTTTGAAAGGTGAGTACCGTTTGAATATCCACATGAGGTAAGCACAGCTGACCGGGCGCTCTTTGTGTTCTTTATAGGAGCACCACACCGCCAACGTATGACACCCGGGCCGTCCTCTTCAACAACGATCTTAATGGGCCATTCTTTTGCTTCTCTCGCCGCAAACTAACGGGATCCGCAGACTTCCCCCTCTCCCAAGGCATTCCGTCAATGAGCGAGGCCCAAGCAGAGGCTCTTGACATGGTGCATTTCGTGGCCGAGAAAAAGGCCCTCTCATTGAAGCTACAACGAGGAGACATTCAGCTTTTCAATAATTTGGCTGTGCTGCACGCGAGGCACGCATTCTCAGACGATGATAAGGAGAGTAGCCATCGGCACGCTCCCAGAAGCAAGAGACACTTGGTGCGTCTTTGGTTGCGCAACGAGAACCGGGCGTGGAAGCTCCCTGAGAGCTTGGCTGTATACTGGTTCGAGGTCTTTGGGAAATCCGAGAGGATGGCCAAAAGAAGGTACGAATACGACGCCAAAGAAGAGACGGAACACATCATCACAAGAAAGATGACATGCTGATCTGTAAGAGGGAAGTTATAACGACTGCGACGATTTGGAGAGGCTTTCGACCTGTCATGAGCGGGTTATGAAAGTGTAACGGCCTTTTTCTTATTTGACACGTAGTTGAGCTACCACTTTCGAAGGTTTTTGCTTCTCATGAGGGTGACAGCAGATCTGAAGTTATCCGTCAGATGAGGCGCAGACCGTCGAGATTGGATGAGGATGAACAAATACCAATATACCATCCAAATCTATCATTTAATACTGCTTAACCTCGGATATTTTTACTGATCGTGTGCTATACATGGTTATAGGCAATGATAGCCCTCAAGACGGCCGTCGCCGCCAGCCCTGCTAATCCCGAACGGGGTGCTTCCAAAGCCAAGTACTCCCAGATTTGAGTCACGGCTACCTCGAAGAGGTACTGTAGCGAGCTTTTTTGCAGCGATCAAAGAACGATAGTATAGACGGAAAGAATAAACGAGGGAGGAACCAGCAGAGCTGTCAAAGCCAAATGTATATCTCCTTTCTCAAGGCATGCTCGATTTCTGGCAGCTGCAGCCCCCACTCAAGATAGATCAACCCCTGAAGTCGTAATTCAATTATTGAATTGACACAGGTTGTCAAAACGGTTGCAGATGTTACTGAAGGTTCGGGTTTTTGAGCTGTTAGTCATTGCCTCTCAATTCTTGGATATGACCATTCCCTGGCTGCCAATTGGGAAAGAACATTTGATGACACCAGTACAAATCTGTTTCGTATTTGTGCTTGGCCCGTAAGCTCAGCATGTAAAATTCTATTTGCAGTGTTAGTAGCCATGGCAATGGTTCTAGATGAATGTCAATATTGCCTTTCACATTGATTTCTTTCTTCAAGTTCCCGAGATACTGGATCTGCTCTGCGTTTAGAGCGGCGAGTCGCGCAGTGTTGGGAGAAGTGAAGTCCAGATTGAGAGGGGTCGAGCCACATGAGACGTAATGGAAATACGCAAGCATTGTCTTAGCAGCGTGAAAATGAAGCTCACTGTTTGCGTACTTTCCATAGTTCCCAAATCGGCCCTGCGATATAAGAGGCTAGATCAGTCTTTTTAATAAGCTTTGGGACGACCGTTACATACACTCATGCCATATCTTTGCGCAAATTGGCGTTCATGCGCGAGTTGCCATTCCGTATTGCTCATCAGAATAAAGATCGTTAGATAGATTTCAAACCAGTCCTCTCTTTTCCGGCCGTAAACTTTCTTTTCAAGTCCGCGAAGTAAACCATTCTGCAGAGGCACAAGGATGGTATGAATCACTATTTGATCCAGTTGTTGATCCATGATTGGAGTGACAGGAATAATGCCGTTCCACGGATTCAATGGGTCGTGTACAGGGCTCAGACCCAAAGTGTTCTCTCCGTACAGCCTCCACGTTCGTTCAATGAAGCGGCTCGAAGACCATAATGTGAGAGAGTCTTGTACAATCGTTGACTTTTTGAAATCAGCCACGGGTTTACCTTACAAAGAAACGATTAACCATTCGGAAAGTACACACCTTACAGCGCAGAGCGAGTTGGAATGTGCTCCAGATGATGGGATTAGATTTGTCTAGTAAGTTCGCAGGATAGTAAGGTGTCGACTCTGAGGCGTACTGCAGGATCCGCTTTTGTGTCCCTTCAACATCACTGATAAGAAATGGCGGCATCTCGAAGACGTGATCTCCATTCTTATCCTGCCATTTATAGCCAGTTCTATCTTCAGAATGAGCGTCAAACCGGGACACTAGCACTGTCAGCGTTATCGGCTTTTCTGTAGAACCTACATCTTGCACAAGTTGCACAGTATTTATTAGTCTAGCAAGATGGTTGTGACTTAACAATTGTTCCTTGTTCACCCAGAAATTCATGGGATGGTTAGGGTCGTTAACAGGCGGCTCTGTATAGGACACTTAGCGACTGCTGAGACGCTCCTAATCGGAAGACTTACTTAGACGAAATAACGCAGCCTCTATGATCTTGACTTGAACGCAGGGCATCATGAGGGTACGGGGACTCGATGTTGAACAAGTTGCGCAAGGCTCGTACATTGAGGGTCCTTGCCTACACTGCGGCGAGCATGATGTAAGCTAACCATCTTTGGCGCTATGACTGTGCTGCAAACTCACCCTTTTCTTTAACTTGCGACATCTCTCGCATGCACCTCTCTCTCTGCATTGCCCAGTCAATCGTCTTTGGTCCGATGGCAATGCAGATCTAAGCCGTTGTCTCGAACCAAATGTGGTCATTATTCCTTGCACCTCTCCTGCTTCATTCTTCACGCATTCTTCCAAGGTTTTCTAGGGAAGGGAGTCAGTTTCATGCGTAATGTTGTATCACATGAAAAGTTACCTGGTCAAATAAGCGTCTCCTTTGCTGTGAAACACCTCCTGTATTAGGTGAAGCTAGCAAACGAATTTTAGAACTATCCTTCGTTAAGCTTCTGGAACTATCCTTGCGAGGTTTACCTCGAGACGCTGATTTTGTGTTTGCCGGCACTTGATGGAGATTCTGGTCTACCGTTTCATGAGAGCTCCTACTGATCTGAGCGTCTCCACACCAGGCTTCTTGAGCAGTTTGCGGGAAGAACCTTCCGTTTAGTTCCGGAAACAGACTTTCGATGCTGAGATCGTGATCGGGGAATAATCCAGACCGCACTTGATCAAAGTTGTCGAACGATATGCGAGAGGCTGCAACTGGAGAATAGGTCCCAATGCTTTGCTTGACCGTTTCAGGTTCGAATTCACTACTCTTCGTCGGAAGGTACGAGGTATGAAATACATCATCAACGGTGGTGAGGCGTTTGATTCCGTGCAGCTGTTCGGATGTCAAGTTTTGTCCATCATGCCCTCTATCACTGCTCCCTGGATGCATGGTGCCATTGGAGACATATTGGGCTGAGAGGTTGAACGACTGCCTCGTAGATATTTGTGATGACGGCTTCGATCCGAGATGTGAGGCGTCTTCATGATGAAAGAGTGGACTGTTCGGCAATGTTCCTGCTTGATTGGAAGATTGGCTAGGGATCGAGTGTCGGATAGGAGATAATGCATGGGCTCGTTCGACAGACTCTTTCAAAGAAGGTAGAAATGCAATAGCACTTCTTTGTGAGAGTGCTTCCGAGCCTTGATTCCAGATCTGTTTTTGAGAGATCTGAGATGCAAAATGTCCATCCAGCTGCGCAGCCACGAGCGATGGAGCAATAGTACCTGGGGCCGAGTGGATTGTGGCTGCGAGGTTGCGAGAACCATCTAAACCAAATTCTTGCTGGCTGTGGTCCGATGAGACTGTTAGTTCGAGAAAGCTGGTGCCGTCATGGTGCTTTATAAACAGGCGTGGGAGGCTCTGCTCGCTTTGTGTTCCATCGAGCTGTTGTATGGTCCATGCGACTGGGACTAGTCGTTGGCCTTGTGGTAATGTCAAGGGCACCATATAAGTTTCCTCATCGAGGGTCATGAGAGGCGTTTGTGAAGCGTTTACAGTTATACGTTCAGTAGCGGCGAGTTGCGCCGGAGATTGAAGAGCCGGCATATTCGTCTCATTGTGAGCAACATCGACAATGGTTTGCCGCACGTTCTGAGCTGTAGATTGAACGATTGCGATCGGAGTAGGAGCTGCGCAGCTTCAGTAAATCGTAGTCTTCTGTATCTCGTGCAAGAACCATTGTCCCATCCAGATAGCGTAGTGCGATACATACTCGCAAAGTAAGACGGCGTGCTTCCGTCAAAATCCTCAAAGCCTTGATCGACGAAATCCTTGAATGCGTCTAGATTGTGAACCTCACCAATGTTGGTGGGGTAGTCCGGCTCCTGCACTCTCTTCACGGCCATCTATGTTACCTTGCCATGTCCATGCGCGCAACACATGGGGATATTTGTCTGGGCTACAGGATGCAATATATTTTCTCTTCTTAGTTGGCGGCGGGCTGCAGGCTGTCAGCCTATCTGTTATGCATACCTGATACGGTCATCGTGTTCACTTGCAGCCAGCCCATTGGGGTGTCGCACGCGAAACACGCCTCATAACCTTATCCAGTCACCGGTTTGGCCTTGTTATCCGGTCGCAGACTTACAAAAGACAGCCTGATGGGTTGAGTTCTTCCGCCGCTTCACTTAGCTTTCATGACCTCTCGTTCTTCGCCGGTCTGAAGCCAATGAGGATGAACATTAGACAGGCAACGGTCAAGGATCTGGACGTTCTCACCAACATACAGATGGCAGCCTTTCCCATGGACCCTCAGTGGGATTATCGGTTCCCGCGTTGGGCACAATTTCCTGAAGATACACGAGAACATACGAATGTTCTTTTTAGCTCGTTTCTGGAAGACACCCACGACCGGTTTCGCGTTATGCTTGCAGAAATTGACACCAATGAGCAGAAGACCATGCAGCCAATTGCCCATGCCGTATGGGAGACAGCAAATCTTCGTCAGAAGAACGCCATAGGTTTGGAGCGACATCCGATTCCCCCAAGGCTGAATACTTATTTTTTGAGATGCCTTGCCAGTGCCTCTCGCTCTCCCTAGCATAGGCAGCGGTCAATCAAGGCGCGACGCAAACCTAGTGCACATGAAAGCCTTCCATGAGGCTATCATGAAGGCCAAGAAGGTGTATTTTGACGATGTCTATGGCACCAACCAAATACACCTGATGATCTTGGGTACACATCCCGACTACCAGCGGCAAGGTGCTGGATCATCTCTGTGTAGATGGGGCATGGACTTGGCAAAAGACAACAACGTTTGTGTGTCAGTGTTCGGAAGTCCAATGGGGAAAAAGCTGTACGCATACTTAGGTTTCAGCGAGCTTGCGACCATCATAGTGCAGGCAGAGGGTGAGGAAGCCAAGCTTTACATTGCGGCCATGGTCTACGAAGCTCACAAGGTCGCTGCTGTGGGCTGGGGCCCAAATTGTTTGATCTCGTAGATTTCCTTACCGATTCTAACATTCAGAGACTTATCTCCCTGAAAACCTCGAATCAAACTGTTGTGTGACCACTAAGGAAAATGCAGATGTTGGTAGCAGCATGATCTCGAAACTTTGTGATGTTCCTAGCCAGTGTCCACAACTGTTCCCATAAAACTAGGGACATACCTTACACTCCTTTAATAGCGTGAAGATAAACCGCAAAGCAAACATGCTGGAACCAAGTATAGTGGGAAAAGAGGTACTTTACTGATCAAAGTGAAGTCGTACGGAAACTGCAAGGGGTTTCCTAGCGTAAATCTTTTGCCGCTTTTGTTCACCGTACATTGATGTGATTGGCCAGAACGATTTCCACGGCCTTACTGTATATATCAGACATTGTTCTTGCTCTGCTTCCTGTCATAAGATTCCAATGCCAGGCTTTCACCGGCAAACGGTCAGGGCTCATTCTACTTGCGGTCTACCTATTGCTTCTGATTTGTCGACAACATCTCCGTATCCTTTGTATTAAGCATGAGGGGCTGGATAAGAAGCGTTTCGCTTCTTGTCCTATGGGGCCAATGTATGGCAACCAACCAGTCTCAGCGTATGGAGATCTCTATGAGGTCTGCGACTCTTTCCGATCTTGACGCTATGCTTGAGATTGTCTTCGCAGCGTTTCCAATGGATCCTCAGTGGGACTACCGATTTCCATACCGCCTTGAGTATCCAGAAGACTATAGACACTACACAAAGCTCACTTACAAGGAGATCCTTGAAAACGCCGAGGGCAGGTATTGCACTTTCGTAGCGGAGTCTGTGAGTCTGAAAGATGCGACAGTGGTGAAGCCAATTGCGCTGGCTATCTGGGAATCTTCGCACTTAACAAGAAACTCTAATTTGCTGAAGAATGAAGCTCAACGACGTCCGTAAGGTTCCTTTGCCTCGCTTCCTTCCTTCCACTAATGAGTACTTCTTCCTACAGCCATCATCGCGGTCAGGAAGCTTAATACACCTAAACGACGGGATGCTGACCCGAAACACATGGATGCGTTCAAGAAAACGGTCGTTATGGCACGGCTTAAGTATTTCAGCGATTTTGGAAAGAAACAGATTTTCCTCATGAATCTTTTGACACATCCAGACTATCAGCGGCATGGGGCAGGCACTCTTCTGGTAGACCGAGGTCTTGAAGAAGCGAATGCCAGCAGGTCGGTACTATCGCTTCTTGCGAGTCCAATGGGTAAACCTCTCTACACGCATTTGGGGTTTGAAGATCTGGGGGCAGCGGTAGTCCACGTGGAAGGAGAGGAGGAAAGACTGTGCGTGAATGCTATGGCGTATGTTCCTGGAAGTTCCACCCCACCAACTAGAGCAGACTCTTGCGCACAGTTTAGGTCGCTTGGGGAGTGAGGAACTAGGGCCTGTGTCCTGAATATATTATGTTCATTTGAGTATTCGATGTTGTGGAGCATGAAGCGCGAGGATATTGGAAAGAACGTCAAATACACTCACTCACCTAACGATCGTCTCACGTAGTTCCGAGATGACAGCGAGGTGCTGTCTCGCTTCTGACTACCTTTTAGGGCGTTTCGAAGGCCAGGGCAGCTTAGTACAATTGAGGGATCTAAGTGAAAGGCTAACCCATATATACTGAAGCCGGCGTACTCATTTTCTGGTATAATGTAATTACCACAGGGTATGCTAGTGTACCGAGAACCGTCTCCTTGTCAAGTATCATGGACCGTCAGCTACCGTATGTCTCGCCGGAATCCGCAGTAGCAAAGCCTTGGCAAAGTCTCAGTAAAGCTCTCGCCATGTTTCCCGATTCGGATGTAAATCTCGTGATCCCGGTTTTGCGTTGTACTGCTCCTTCATAGTATTATTCCGGCGAAGATGCGGTACCAGGTTCAGAGAGTTTTACTCGCCATCTTTCCCAATGCACTTGTGGATAAGATAGATCCGTATCCGAACTAGGTGTGGGGGCAACCCTATAAGTAATTGAACTTGTTCCCTAAATGCAACGAAATCTGAAGATCTGAAAAGAAGGAATAACATATGGTAGTCGAGAAATCCTCTCGACATGATTAAGCTAGAGCATAACCCACAAATTGAGAGTTGCAAAGCAACGGCTCATGGAAGCAATCATAATCGAAGCACTTCTGAGACAATGTCTGCCATTGGAAGCTCGCGAAGCAGAAGCTCAAAACCCTACTAACAGTTTCCTTAGGGCTCCAATAGGTGGAAAACAAACGTTTGCAAAGGCAGGTACCATGAATTCCAGCAGGCACAAACAACCCAAGTATGTTTGGGGTATACCACGACTCCTGCAATGCCGCGCTTACTAAGAAGGAACAGTCGCGAGCTCGATTATATCGGTCTCGCTGAATGCGGAGAGAAACCCCCTTACCATATCGATGCTAAGGCGCGTAGAAGAGACGATCCCATCAAGGCGATTCACTCAAGCCAGTCAAGTATTTCTCAGTCGGAGCGTGATAGCTACGTCGCTAGCACGCTGGAGAATTCTGTCCAGAGATATGGAGCTCCGATCGAAAAGTATCTCGAAAAACATTATAGACACGAAGAGTTTTGGAGGTTCCCCGACGGAAAGCATCCTGCTTCGGGACAGAACGGGAAACGCTAGTCCCACTTCGAGAGCCCGCGTAGAAAGATGATATCTAAGGGTAACGAGGTTGTCATGTCATTTCCTGGTAGATGAGATTTGTTGCTGCTGTGTTTAGATTTGCGAATGCAAGGATGTTTCGGGATTTTTAAGGTCAGGCTAGAATAGGGCAATCAGATAAGGGCTGGAGTCTTGATGTAAACACGCTGTGGCATGACCAGGGAGCCGATTTCGATGATCTGAAAGCTGGGCAGCATTAAGATCTCCCACTCTGACCTCGGCAACACTTCATGATCTCCACGCTTGTACTCCATAGGAAGCTACCTCAATCATCAATGCCGCCTACATCTCATCCCATAACACCCTCCCATTTAGTAGATCCCGCTGCCCGTAAAACTCGCCGACGATGGTGACGATCATATCAAGTGTAGCATAGGTACAAATGTCAGGATGTTCGTCATTCTCTTGCTCCTTTGACGACTGGGCTTCCGGAACTGCGGGCGGTGGGTCATCGCCAGCAATCTCTTTTAAGGGCTTACTGGTACCGTTTTTTGGCGTATAGGAGGTGACTGTTGGGGACGAAGACTGAGTCAGGGACGATAGCAGGAGCTGTCTTGCTTGCTCCAAGGCATCGGAAGTATTCGACGCTGTTTCGAGTTGACCTTGAGATAGTTCTAGTCGATCCCTGCTCGAGGTATCAGGGGTTGGAGTTGTGTTGGGGATTGGATTCGCCTGGATCGCATCCGGCGGCTTTAACGTTTTCTCAACAGACTTTTCCGTTTCACGAACGAGGTCTTGATCCCCATCCAGTTGCACTTTCCCAAGCCCCGCGGCACTATCACCTTCGGCCTCTTCGTCAATTAAACCATCCATCTCTTCTTCCGCCCATTCATCTTCCTCTCTCCCAGCCATCATCCCCCTGAGCTGCCACACGGCCTTTTTTCCAAGACTTCTAAGGATTCCCACCTCCTCACTCCCCATCTCCCCAACAGGTCTGCATCTTGCTAGTAGTCCCCATCCCCACGTCCCTAATTCCTTCCCCTTTGCCAGGTTCTTTTTTATCAACAGCGTTTCCAGCATGTTCAACCCGTGCACCACATTGTCCTGTTGCAGTTGGCTTAATAGTGTCATCGTTGGTTGCGTATAAAGAAGCTTATACCGCCATGTCCTATGCGTGGCGGAGGAAAAGGTGTGCGCCGTTGTGTCCGAGGCTGGAGAAGGCGAGCGCAAGGTGGCAGCAAGAGCGGAGAATCGAGCGCATAGAGCGGTGTAGTAGGCTTCTTGGGGGTTAGCATCCTGGGATTCGTTATCCCTCCTCAGGCACACAGGCTGTATAGGAGCCGCAGTGTAGGCTCCATCGGCATAGTAGCCATCAGAGTAGTCGGCGTAAAGTTTTGCATCTCCGACAGTATGAGAGATAGGTGCAACAAGCAGATTGGGAACGGTTTTAGCCTCGGATCTGTATCATGGAATGATCATGTCAGTGGGGACTGCGATGGTCTTCTGCACGAAAAGGAAATGCTCAGCCAATGTTGCAAGAGGGACGGTATTGTAGCAGCTCACCTAACCATACGCAAATACTCCAGCCCATCACTTGCAGGTCCATAGAACAAGTCATTCTGGCCATCTTCACCACCAAGGCCTGGGAAGGCGCCCCGCTGGCCGTATGTCGGATCGACCCGGGGTTGGGCAGTTGAGTGTCCATTAGGACTATCGTCGCCGGCATTAAAGAATCGAGAACGTTTGCTATAGATGGATAAGTCTGGAGTGGGGTCGGCATACTTGCGTTTGTTTGCCATGCTGAGAAGATAGGACGGCAGATCGAGATTATTGTAATCTAATGTGAAGCAACGGTAGCAAATTAAGTCAGGACTAGTTCTAGTAGCTCTACCTGTCGCCACTAGGATGTAAGATAGTGTTGAACCACGGAGACAATTACGATTTTCTACTACAGTATTTTCCATCTAAAGCTTTGCAGTGGAGGAGCATCAGCTCTCAATGTAGCACATTTTCGTTGTCTTTTGAATTGGAATGCCTCGATACAACGTCATAAGTTTTGTAAAATAGGTGAGACCGGCTTGTAACATCGTACTCCCACGACGCCTGAAATGCCGCCTATCAAGCTACACTCCCAACTACCAAAGCCGCAACGCCCTCCTCATCGCTCCTCACGGTAATCTTAGTCGTCACTCCGCTCTTTGCGGAGTAAGCCATTCTGACCATGGCAGCAACCTTACCACCATCGAGTGTTTTACCATAAAGCTTGAGGGTATGTGTGCTAGTAGAGATACTGATGTCGCTACCATCCAGAGGCTGAAGGGAGAGGGCCTTCGTGAGTTGTTCAATGGCGTCTGTGAAAGAACTCCGTCAGTCTCCAATGCTCTTATTAAAGCTTGATTGCCAATACGTTGAGCGGAAGGAGCCCTTAAAGTAGCATTAGAGGACTTACCTGTTATACTCTTTATGCTTGTCAATTGTAATGTTTCGGATGATTCGTCCCCGTTAGCGCCGGTTTGCTCCCATACATGATCGAAGCTCCCAGCAAACGCCGGCATGACATAGTCACTTCCCAGAAGTTCAAGATCTTCAACCTGATATTCATCTTCATAGCCAGTCTCATCCGGCTCACCAGATGTTGGGTCAATTTCTTTGCTAGTAAATTTAAGTACGTTTGTAAAAGAAGTAATAGGATAGGCCGTGTCGCCAACTTTCTTGAGGCTGACGTACACAGTCCCGGGTTGGTCAATGGGAAGTTTTGAGACGGGTATGATGAACTCCTCTTCTAAAGACTCGTCGTCTTCCGAAGGCGTTGCCACCATAGAAACCTCTTCTAGTATTGTGTCTGGTATTGTGTTCTTGATGTCGTACTGGAGTACAATGTGCTTCTTGTAAATATGTTTGATGGCAGTAACGACATACTCCGTTTCCGATTCCGTTAGTTCTACCGGCGAAGATGATCTTAGTAAAGTACCGTGCGCCTTGAGCTCTGGAATCCGCATCAATCGTTGCACGTGTTTCTGAGCCTCAGCCGCCGCAGAAACTGCGCCATCTACACTGCCATTGGCTTGAGGTTTCTTCGGTCCTACACTCGGGGCTTTCAGAGTTGGTGTTGCAGAAGTAAGCTTTTTCGTTCTCTCTTCGGCAAGAGCCTGTTCATGAGTGACGACAGGAACTGTAGACATATCGAATGCGGTCGCAAACGTAGCCACGTCATTAGCAGTAACGTACATGACAAGTTGATGCTCGAAGGTTGATAGCGAAAACATTGAATCTGCACCAAGTAAGCCGGATGCATGAATTCAGAGACGGCCGACATACCATTTTTGATGAAACGATTCGCCATTTCATCTTCTTCGCTCATTAACCTCAGATTTAAAGCAGCACGATCCCTGACTTCGTCATCAGTGTCGTCAAGGCAGCGAGTTAGTAGCACCGTAACGCTTCTCTTCACTTCAGGATCCTGTTGTCCAACTCCAAACTTGGCCAAAGCTGTCACGGCGGCAGCTCTGACCAAGGCATTTTCCAAGACAACGCGATTGTAAATGTATCGAATATACTTGGTTGGATGTGAAGTCTTCGGACCTTCCACTCCTAGCAAATGCAGTATTCGCACAGCCAGCTTCGTAAACTCACAATCTTCAATGAACTCGCACAGGTGTGCCAAAGCTATACAGATTAGCTAGTGCAACTTCAGTAAATGCAGTAAACCTACCGTCTTCCTTGCTACCCGGCACAAATTTGATCAAATCGAACATACTTTCCACTACACTCCTCTTGAACTCGTAACCACCCTCATCTCTAAGTATGCCGCTTAGAAAAGCAAGCATGCCCGCCTGTTTGCTAGGGAACTTAAGACACAATGTTCTTATTGCTTCAACGATGGTAATTTTGAACTCGTCAGTAATGTCTGCCATGAACCCGGATATTTGCTTCATAAGTCGGTCAACGCTGCTCTCGTTCCCAGTCTTGAGAAGCGTTGTGATGGCGAAAGTGGCGATTGAGCGATTAGTGTTCGAGATTAGGGTCTCAATATCGGGGTTACACGACTGGACAGCTTGTGGCCTGAACGAAGCGACATTATGGAGGATACGGATGGCAGCAAATTTAGTGACAGAGCGAGGGGAGGTTAAGAATAGTTGGAGCGTGTGGATAGCCTGGGTGATTTCCGGATCGCTAATATCCCGCAAGTTACAGATTGCTTTCGCGGCCTCGAAATTGACCATCTCGCTCTTGTGTCGCAGCCAGCCATCGAGAAGTTGCATCATAGGTTTCCGCAGGCTTGGATCGTCCTCTATCAGCTTTGCTGCTAACCTTACTAGCATGACCACCGCTGCAGAACTCTTGACAACGCCGGGAAGACCATATTGCTGTACCATTTTGACCAACGCCATGCGATCATGAGACCTCATCTGGTACAACAGACCAATGGCATGATATTGTGTCATATAGTTGGTGCTTGGCTGCAGCGAGTGCTGACCTCCAGATGTTGAAAACCCCAATGTGAACCCTCCAGATGACTTTGAAGAGGATGCGGCTTCTTGCGTCTCACTCTGCCATCTGCGTACTACATCTCGAGCGATAGGAAGGAGATGATATGACGATACAAGAGCAGCAGAAGAGACGGAGGGGGTTTTGTCGACGATGGCAGTCTTGATCAAGCGCTCAATTGCTTGAACGGTAGTGGCCTAGGCATGTCAGCGAAGAACTCTTGACAGTACCTATCCGCTCACATCAATGATCCTGCATAATGCCCGTATAGCGTTTGCCTTGTAAAGAATGTCGCTTCCCACTGATGTGTCCTTCATGATGCTGCTGGTGACCATAATGACATCTTCAGCGGTATTTGCTAATTCTTTTATTATCAAGTACACCATCTGCCGTAGGGAGGCATCCTTGTTTTGGAACAGCTTCGAGATGCCGAAGAAAAGAGACGTTGCTTCGTTCGTTGGGAAAACCTCCCCGGTAAAGAGGAGAAGAGCAATTTTTGTAAGGAGTATTCGACATCTTCGTGGAGATATAGGCGAAGAATTGAAGAGTCGTGCTGAACACCGAACAATCAGTTGAAGTAACCATAACCTATACGATCCATATCTTGCCTTCTTGAAAGACAGAGGTCCTGTCGACCTTCATAATTGCCTGGTCGGCATCCTCATCTTTCTTGCCGTAGCTCATCGTTGGTGCTGTAGGCCCGCGGCCTGAGCTTAGAATTTCTGAATCCTGTGTGATTCGGCAGTGCCCACTCAACTTGGGGACCTTCAAGCCAAGGCTGACGCTTCTGATAACATTACATCAGTCAATCCAATGTGTGCCTAGGTTATTGAAGTGATTGCGTCGTCATACGCACAGTATAGATGTCGGCGACTGATTTATGGCATTCCTTAAGAGCTGGAGGCTCCTGCGCCAGATGTCAGGGTGTCCAGTAGTCGGCCCTAGTGTGCCCTGCCTGAACTTCAATCAAACAAAACCGTAGCCTGAACGAGATTATAAAGATCTTGCGCAATGACTTCTATGCTTTTCATTTTTATCTTACTTTCACGAAACTAATGACTCGACATCTCTAACGAAATTTATCTGAAATACAGGCTTTTAAGCACCCCAATAATGGATGAGCGAGTGCATGTTCCTATTGATGATCCAAATGCGGACACCGAATGGTACTTTCTCTAAGTCCCCTGTCTAAGGAGTTGTCTAATTGCTCGTTACAGGAACGATATTTTACGCAAACACAAAATCATTCCGGAGAAGCCTCCCTCTCCTACACCAATCATTCAAGAAGCTCTACTGAAAGCTCAGAAATTGGCCTACGAAAACAGGCTTGAAGACAAAGACCTTGACGAGCTTAAAGAGCTAGAAGATGAGGAGGATGATGCTTTCTTAGCCAAGTACCGGTGAATCTAAATCCAATCAAGGGGCTCAAAATGCATGCTGATAAGCCCATCCTCAGTAACCAGCGCCTAGCCGAATTATCTACCATAGCTACTGCCAGTACCTTCAGTCAAGTATATCCTCTCCAGAAGCCGGATTATGCACGCGACGTAACCGAAGCCTCGAAGAAATCATTTGTCTTCGTGCATCTCACCTCTTCCCTTGGCACAAACATTGAATCCCAACTTCTAACCGAGTTGTGGCGAGATGTGGCCCGCAAATTTGGAGATATCAAGTTCTGTGAGATCAGAGCGGATCTTTGCATTGAAGGTTATCCAGAACGGAACACGCCAACTATTTTGATCTACCGCAATGGCGACATTAAGAAGCAGATTGTTACGATAAGGGAGCTAGGTGGGAAAGAGACCAGCATCAAAGGTATACTCGTGCCTGATATCTTATTTGATGTGTTGACCGCGGCAACAACTAAATAATATGTCCAGATCTTCAGCATCTGTTCATTGATGTAGGGGCTGTTAAAGCAAGTGACCACAGGGTTCTAAGTCCAGCAAAAGACGCAGGCGACAAAATCCACAGCTCAATACGTAGCGGTCATGCGAGAACCCCAAAAGATGGTGATATTGACGACGACTGGGATTAAAGGAAGTACTTGAAATTCGAGAAATGTTTGGATCGGCGTCCATATCCACGAACCTTTCATGATATTGCTACGGTGGTAGGTCATATGTAATGCCCTCGATTGATTGATTTGCGCGCAGTGTGTCGGCGCGATGTTGAAGACCAGTCCTGAATCGAGCCATATGATTTTTGAGCGGCAAGCCACCGCCGAAAGGGCATATTTGCCACTGTCGTAGGACAGAGTTCCTGCACTAGGATGTAATGCGGCTCTGTGAAGGCCACCAATTGGTGGGCAAATATTGAATGCCCTCTTAGGCTTTCCCCATTACAGGTCATTATCTGCGAAAGACCATATCATTTTCTCTGCTTTTTCGTGCTAGAAACTTCACCGCATTTGATTGCAGTGCAAGGCCTGACAAAGCAGAATCTTTGGAGTTGTCTCGCTGACCATATTTTCCAAAGGACCATGGACTTTGAAATATATTGCAAAACCAGGCTTTCCATGTTTCAACTCCTTCGAGCAACGGAAGTATGATAAGGCGCAACAGAATCTCAGGAGAACGAGTGATCGAACGAGTATACCAGGTATATGATTTCACGATCTTTTGTATTGATACTGCGCAAGATGTTATTCGTAAGGGAATTGGCAGAATACACTTTATTCGAGAGGAGCGGGAAATGAATGATGCGAGACTACAAGGCCAAATGTACAAGCGCTTTGCCATCAGGGAAGAATCCTTGATTCCCATAAACATGTGTTCATGCGTATGCGTATTGGCGGTGGTTACGTCGAACAACTTGTGAGGCTTTGAGTCGTGCATCTGCAGCAGGTCTTCCTGAAAGAGCATCATTGGCTTTCAAAAGTATTGGGGATATAAACAAAGTTGGCCGCAGCCGATACTCCTACTCTTTTAGTACCAGGACGCGCCGGCTTCAACGTAAGTTGCGCGGCTGTCAGTACAGGGTGGGTCGTGAGAAACTTGCAGTTCTTAGGGACCTGAGGGATCGGGGCTTTGGCGATGAATCTACTTGTTTACCTGACTGAAGTGGAAAGAAGGAACACGAGCATTGTAACGCCCGGAGCTGAATGTAGCGATAGGTTCTTAGGGCGCGCTTTCGCAAAGCTCGGGGGTGAAGTTGGTCGCATGTTCGCCGGCGAAGAGGCTGCGTTCATGCAGACGGTGAAGGCCAAGGTCCATGGGTGCATCTGCTAAACCTTAGGTAGCCAAACCTGACCTTTGCGTTTAAACGGCCAACACCGCTATCTCTACATATACTCAAGTCTCATGACTTAGGATATCATACAAATACCATGCTGTTGCCTGCGTTAAACAGGTAGAACTTCAATGTCTGCTGCTTGTTGAGGTTACACAACGCGAAGTTGATGATAAATCTGCAGTCTACACATCAACCCCTGACGCTCTCGATAGCTTTTATGGCCCTCCGCGCCAGCTGTTCATAGACCCTGCTCAGTTTCTTGATCTTTCGAGTTCCTCCCTACTGCTCTGCATGGTAGATCATCCGTTATTGTACATAATTCAATCGGAATGGATCCAGAAATGGACTACAACAGCTACTTCAATCCTCCTACTCAACCTTACCCTTTCTACCATCTACCATCGAAGCCAGAGCACCCATATACTCCACATGATGAAACTTCCAACGATCCAATTGTAGGACTTGGTTTCTTACGCTTTTGCTATGAACTAATCTGTGGAATCACCAGGACGTCTACAATGACCCTACCGCCTTCCACCCTTTCGATCCCTCATACCAGTTCGGGCAGAATCCCTTGGTCCCGCCCCAACCACAGTCACCTCCACAGTCGGTACACAGGCCCTCCATCTCAAACGTTCTTCCTCATGGAAGTTCCAACTCTGTTGAGATGACGGGCGACCAGGAGACGTACGAGCAGGCACAAGGGCGGAGCAGCGAAGATGACCGAGACAACGTTACCCCTGCACAAGGGCGACGGAAAGCTCAAAATAGAGCAGCGTAAGATACAATGCGTTATCTCATTCAGCCTTAAGATTTGCATGACTGACTAGCACGTTGGTAGCCAACGAGCCTTCCGAGAGCGCAAAGAGCGCCATGTTAAAGAGCTAGAAGTGAAGCTCAATACTCTCGAAGCAGACAAATCTACCATCACAAACGAGAATGAGCGTCTCAGACGGGAGTTGGAAAAGGCAAACATGCAAAACGAAATACTGCGCGCCACCACTACCCCACTCAACTATTCACAACAAAACATACACGCTCAATCCGGGACGTACCCCCCTCCGCCCGACTCTCCCGTTCCCGGACCTCAAACTTACAGTCCAGCTGCCTTTCACGAAACCCTTTCAAATCGAGATCCGAACTCTACTAATCAACCCATTTCTCACCGCATCCATATTCATGCTGCTACAGGCGAGCGTCTTCTCACGACAGGTGCTGCGTGGGACATGATCCAGAGCCATGAGATGTTTAAGAAAGGCATGATTGATATCGCGGATGTGTGTGGTCGACTCAAGGGTCGTACGATGTGTGACGGGAGTGGACCTGCATTCGAGGAAGGAGAAATAAGAAGAGCGATTGAAGAGAGCGTGGGGGGGCCTGGGGACGAGCTGATTTGACATATGATTTCCGACACATTTGAATTTGCTTGTGCAAGACACTCATATGATGGTTGTTAGAGCTACAGGAGTTTCTTTACGAGTTTATGAGGCACACCGTCGAAGCCAGGATCGGGGACGCCGATGAGAATATGGCAGATGCTGATACGATAGAGCGCAAGTTGTTTCTATTTCAGTGGAGGAATTGAATACCCATTGGTCGTGCGTTGGCGCTACGGACGTTCGTCAGGTTATGCTGGGGAGATCTCATATGGTAGAAAGCGGTCAATAAGCCCCTAAGCTACCAATAAAGCAACTGCAATTGTTTGGGAGTCGTGAAGCTTTTTGTGGCTTGACCAAACTACAAAGGGATTTCGCTACTTGACTATCAAGAGTACCAATCTATACACGACCCGCTCAGACTATCTTAGGCAGTCTGCCAATTCACCTACCATCTAAAAACAACCCTTCGCAGATCTCATGGAAATCCTTAGCCCACCAAAGGCATACATCATCTTTGGCAACACCGCTTCCCTTCTCACTTGCCTTGCGTTCGAGAATCCACGTACATTTGATCCTCAATCTCTGCAATGTCTCACACAATTCCTTCTGCTCACGACCCTCCACCTTACCCGTCATGCAAACTCCAATGTCGACACAAGTCAGACATTCCAAATCGGTCACGCTATCACCTACATATACCGTTCTTACCTCCTTTGTCCGTCCGCCAACCTCGTCGAGCAGCCTCGCCTTATCCCCACAAGTCCAAATCCCACCTTCCTCAGCCCCGAAATATCTACTCAGCTTTCCATCCTCTTCAATCTCGTTTGCCCTTATTTCGACCCCCTCGGCCTCCATCCCCACCGTGGCGCGCAGACACCCGCGGATAAACCGCCCACTCCATCCTACACTTAGCACCACAACCCTTCCTCCCCTCTTCATGACTTCTTCAATCACCCTCCCGGTACCTTCCCTCAATACCACACTCCTCTCTCTAACCGCTTTCTCTGCAGCATCCTCAATTATTTGCGGCGTGACTCCCATCCACACTCCCGCCTCCTCGCATCTCTCAATGCTTGCTCTTTCAACATCTCTATGACTATTCAGATACGTGATTTCTTCAACGAGTGTGGTGCGAGAGTTAGCCCGGGGCGTGTACGAGCTGACGTGCGCGGCGAGGGAGGAGGCGTAGAGGATTGAGAGGTCGGCAGGAGATCTAGATGGAGATTTAGGAGACAGAGAGAGAAGGATGGGAATAGTGGATGTGGTGGTCAGGGTGGAGTCCCAGTCGAGGAAAAGGAGGATAGGTGTGGGCATCGTGTTGGCGGATGCGGCACATGGTTTGTCGCGATTGCCGAGATGTTTGGTTTAGCCGAACCGCCATTGCAAGAATTCTTCAAACCCTGACAGAGACGAGTCCCATCATCCTCTGGTCGACGGTGTTACTCGAGTTCAGGTGATAATTCGATAAGTTCGAAATGGTCTTGTACGCTATCGGTAGGCGTGACAGGGATGGCACTCTACCACATCTCAAGCGATAGGCTTTCGAACCCAATCCGACGACATGGCCAGATCGCAAGTGAGATGCTCCAGTGAGCTATTTCATGATGCCAGCTAAGGTACCCCAAAGGCTTCGTTATAAGCTAGATAAGGATGAATATCTTATGGGCGTATCAGAATTATTTCTCAACAAAGAAAAGCCGCTTCGTTCGATCTTTCATAATGATGACCTCTGAGAGTGCTACATGTTCAGAAATGAGAGTAGCAGTACCCTCATGATGTTCGAAAAAAAATTGCTATTTGCATTCCTCCTATCACCGTACGAACCTTTTGATAACATTTGAAGTAGGCAAGCACTTAGGATACGGTGACAGCCATAGCAACCTAGAGCGTCAACGTAGAGCCGATAATCAAAGTAGGTTGATGTAACACTGCTTGAGACTCTACAACACAAGACAGGCTCGATACCTTCAGCACATGACGATAAAGGACTGCACGAATCTATATTCTGTTCAGCATAGCACCCTGCTTAGCATAAGTGATTCACTGCGCACCTTTATAGAACCCATCGCTCACCACTCCTACATAAACATTACTAGTCTCTCTACATCAGTCCTCAAGCCTGTGTCAAGTGCTTACCCCTTCACATCTCTACTTTCCCATTCCGCTAATTTGCCAGGAAAATCTTTTGTTAATCCCAACTGCCACAAATGAACCTTACAGCAGTCTTCTATGCCAAGACTGGAATATTCTCCTTCTGTCCATGCAAGAGCTACCCTTCAGCCAAATCATAGACATCAAAGCAAGTCTGGCGTTCGCAAACCTAGCGGCGCGGCAACCGCGTCCTCGTCGCCGTCGTGAGTGCAAACCTAGCAGTTCCCCCTCCTTATCATTCACTTAACTTACACCGAGGTCATGTAGATAGAGGGAGAGGTCATTTACCAGAGTTACCTAACCCAGCACAGAGAGATTCACTTCGGGCTCCTTACAGGCCTCCTCCAAATACTCCGTTCTCACACATTCAGATTGTTCCCAAAGCCTCACCTGAAGCATCTGTCAACGACGAGAACTCACCCCAAGTGACATTCCGAAGCCCATCTTACAGTAAAGAAGCAGAAGAGAAGATGTCAGCTCCGTTTATCCCACTCAATACCACAGCTAGCCTAGCAAACATGACATCGGGCACCACTTTTGCAGCTAAGGCTCGGGCTGCAGAGCTCAACGCCGTCAGATCTAGGAGAGCAGCTAAGGAATTGGAAATGGAAGACGACCTGCCATCCGCTGCACCAGTGACTCTAGGTGCGCTTAAGTTCACAAAGGCTCGCAACCGAGGAAGAGCTTGGAAAGCCCTTAACCTTGATGACCTTCCTGAGGGTTCAGAGAATGATCCAGAGGATTTCCAGCATATACAGGCTTCCAGACCTGGCACGCCGCAATATTCAAACGACGGCACCTATCTTGGCACTCTCGCAAGATCAAGTACGATTTACCCACAGTCATTTTCCACCAACCTTACCCAGATGAGGACAGATTACGATCCCCAAGAATGGATTCCAGACATGCAGTCAACGGACGCCATGGACCGCGGGAATTTATCCAGGCGTCCGAGCAGCCAGTTGATTATGCAGTCGTCTCGTCCATCCTCAGTGCTCTCTCATAGTTTTGTCCCGGAAGGAGCTCTTGCTGCAAGTACGGACCCCACCATCGCCCTACGTGCAGTCGAGACAGGGCCTTTGGAATCCCCCAGCAAATCAAAGCAAACAAAGTCGGACGCAAAGAACGCCACAGATACAGATGATCCTTTCACGGAATTACCTCAGAAGCTACTTCAATCTCTGAACGATCCGAATCCCTATGGTCAGCAGTCCAATTACAGCTCTAGCTCCGCGTCCACCATCCGTCTACAACAGCCTGCAGTCAAAGGAACCATGGATTACGATTTCCGCTTCCCGTTGGCATATGAACCGCAGCAGCCAGCTTATGTACAGCAATTCAATGGCAAACCTCCGCAAGGACAAGCGAACCACCTCAGCGCTGCTACCAAAAGCCATCACGTTACAAGCGTCAATCCTCATCAGAGAGACCCGATGCCTTACACTGGCTTTGCAGCGAGCAGCAAGAAGGAACTGCTACTCCAGACCTTCAACGATGCTGTTGAGTCTTCCAAAGCAGAGGGGAGCCTACCAACGTCGACCAGAACTGTCCTCTACGATCCGGTAGCGCGAGAGCACACGAACCAGGCTCAATCCTCAGCAGGTCTAAGACAAAAGAGCCAGACCTACCCTCCAATTGCAGGGCCGTCCATAGCACCTTCCGAGTGCGAGAAAGAAATTCTTATGGCAAGCGATCCTTTACCCTGGAAGGACCGACTAGTTGGTATTTACAGCATGACCTCGCCAGTAGACACGGAGCGTAATTTCGCTCGACCAGGAGGGTGGCCTACATCCCAACTGCCTCTACCCGGACTCCATCCTGAGCATCGCGAGAAGGCTGACATGTGGTCTTTGGTGCCAAAACCCAAGCTAACGGGTCGATCATTCGAAGAAGCAGAAGAGTGGTTTCGCAGGGACGCTCGTGGCCTGGACGGCCTTGAAATATACCTCGAGAATACTGCAGCCAGCCAACGCTTGGCAAAGGATGCGACTCGGAGCGACACAAACAAAGTGCCTGAACATTATGTTAGCGGGTCATCTACCTGGTCCGACACTTCGGGTTTAACTCTCGTTCCAGAAAAGAGACAGAACCCTAACGTTGCAAATCACCTAATGGGTCCTGTACTTGGAAACTTGCAAAGCTATGTCAAGGACTCTGCCGGCCCGGAAGTAGATTACTTTAGTCGGTTTGGCCAAGTGCCGGAGTGGTGCATTGACAATGGCCCAGGGAACAACGCCAGCTTCTTTGGTGACTGGGGAGTGCCACCATCCCGAGTGGGGAGAGATCCAAGGTACCGACCTACCTTTCACGAAGGTAGATATACTGTGTTTGATCCCATGGTCAGGAGAGGTGTGCGTGAGGGTACGGTGGGCGGATTTCGTTGAGGGGGATCTTAGGCAAGTACAAAAGGGTTATGGCTTGATATGACATGGTTGTTACCTACCCGAGCTCAGCTTGATGGGGTACCGGAACTGTATGGCTCTGCTATATTAGGGCGAGGATTTCCATGTGGAGATTGGAGGTCATCAAACGAATTATGGTCCGGAAAGAGAACCACGAATCACATGATATTTCTACTTTGGTGTGTTGTCTTGTTCTCGACTGGCTACTGCTTGTTGCAGGAACAGAATCGCCAAATAGGGTGCACAAGATGTTAAGGCGGCAGAGTCATCAAAAGAAGTCTTACAAGATAGTTTCTATATTTACATTTGGACAGCGGCACGGCGATGTCACTGTCCTGTAGCATTGATTGTACCGCACCGATTCAGCAGCTAGATTAGCTGACAGCGATCTCCCTATTGACGTGTATCATGATCATATTTCACCGAATCAGAAATGTGCACATTGCTGAGGTAGATGCAGACGAGATTTACGTGAGCCAACAGCGACCGTCCACGAGTCTCTCCATTGACACCTCGGTTCCAGTTCTTGGGTTCTGGGGGGGAAATGGCGGAGTCGCTTCTTTCACTTCCGAAAGCGGGAGGTGGAATACCAGGGATCCTTAATGCGTATCCCCTCTCAACCTAAAGCACTTGATCAAATGCTGAAAGGCTCTGTTGCTAGGTACGATTCGAGGATTTGCGGACAATGGTGATATCTGTATCCGTAACATCTGCAGTGAAAGAAACGCTCATCACTTCGACCGCTTTGTTTCACCGAGGTGGTGTCTACCTCGCTCCTGTATGACTTTTGCGGCATTAAATCGTGGCTTTGGGAATCCAATCCATTGTCGAAGAGAGCGAGAATTCTATTTTAGGCACAAGTGCATACGGTCTAGCTGGCTGCTTATGTCAGCCCTCTCATCTTAGCGCCCCTTAGGCTCACACGTTCCTTGAAAGCTTTGCATTTCACACTGTAATTGCAACCGTAACGACTCCACCCCAGTCCTGCACCGAACACAGTGTCCCCCAAAGGCTTGAGGGATTGAAGGGTTCTATATCCTGCAACTCAGGAAGCTGGTCCTCGACATCCAGGTCATCGTTGTGTCCTGTTATCCCCAGTCCAACGCGTTATCCAGACTCTCCGGTCGGATTACTGCAACAAGGCTTCCTTTGATCTCTTGACCAGCCCATCACTCGAAAAGGTACGTGACCCAGACAACGTCGTACTCCTTCACCATCATTTAAGATCACGACTCACTTTCCCACACCCTTCTCACATGACAGCTACAATATTGATCGAATTCGATTGCGGGTGGTTTTGCTGACAGCCTCACCGCCAAACACGAATCATCACTTGTTGAGATCTGCACTAACACTTTTGCCCACCTAGGTTCCACATCCTCCACCATCCTTAATACCCCATATTTATCACGATAGTTCTAATCATTCTACTACCTTCAGTGCCGACGTTGGTCGAAGTTCCACACATCCCGGTAATTTGACATCAACGAACAGTCCAAAAGTGGAGTGACTTGAGCGGTCATCCAATTTCAAGATGACTACAATGGTGGGTGGATCCGCTTCAACGTCGAAATCTAACCCTCTGGTTATAGCCCCTTCCATACTCTCTGCCTATTGTCAGCTATCCTCCCTTCGATCCTTGGACATCACTGGGACGCTATGGCTCATGGGGAGTTCCGCCTGCATTTTGAATAGGGCTTTTGGCCAAATCTGCTTTACAATTTTCATGGCACCTATCTAGGGCGTCACTGTGCCCTTTGACGTTGTCTGTTCGCTTCTTTGGTATCGTAACTAACTCGAGTCTTATCTACTTAGGACCTTCGTGTTGGGAACAAATACCGTATTGGCCGTAAGATTGGCAGTGGTAGTTTTGGTGACATCTACCTTGGTAAGAGAAGTTCCGGGTAGGTGTTGGAAATTCTCTAATCATTCCAGGTACCAACATCATCTCCGGCGAAGAAATTGCCATCAAATTGGAGAGTGTCAAAGCCAAACACCCTCAACTTGAATATGAAGCCCGTGTCTACAAATCCCTCGCTGGTGGTGTCGGCATCCCGTTCGTTCGTTGGTTCGGCACAGAATGTGACTACAATGCCATGGTCCTCGATCTTCTTGGTCCCAGCTTGGAAGATTTGTTTAACTTCTGCAACCGCAAATTCTCGTTGAAGACCGTACTGCTGCTCGCCGATCAGCTTATTTCACGTATTGAATACATTCATGCGAAGTCGTTTATCCACCGTGACATCAAGCCGGACAACTTTTTGATGGGCATCGGAAAGCGTGGTAACCAGGTTAACGTCATTGATTTCGGTCTGGCCAAGAAGTACCGTGACCCGAAGACTCACTTCCATATCCCGTACCGTGAGAACAAGAACTTGACCGGGACCGCTCGTTATGCTAGTATTAACACTCACTTGGGGGTTGGTTAGTTATTCTCCGTATCTCCCGCTCGACAATCACTGACATTTTTGCAGAACAATCCCGTCGTGATGACATGGAATCCCTCGGATATGTTATGTTATACTTCTGCCGCGGCTCTTTGCCTTGGCAAGGACTCAAGGCTGCCACCAAGAAGCAGAAGTACGACCGCATTATGGAGAAGAAGATGACCACGCCTACTGAGATCCTTTGTCGTGGGTTCCCCAACGAGTTCGCTATCTATCTCAACTATACTCGTTCCCTTCGCTTTGACGACAAGCCGGATTACTCTTACCTCCGTAAGATCTTCCGCGATCTCTTTGTCCGAGAAGGGTTCCAGTATGACTACGTCTTTGACTGGACTGTCTACAAATATCAGAAGAACGCTCAGGCCATTGCAGCTGCTGGTAACAACCAGGTTGCTAATGTGGAGGAAGATGAGAAGCCAGCTCGTCGTCATGCTGCAGGTACGAATGCCGCTACTGCGGGTCATCCAACCCCTCAGAATACATCCTCAGCTAGTAAACCAGGTCCAATCTCTAGCCAACGTCGCAAGGTCATCGAGCGCGGTCAAAGCGGCTTAGGTGGTGTCGATACTCCTGATACGAATCGTGCTGTTGGAGGAAGTGATCGGATGTGAGTTTCTGCCAAGCCTCGGTTCCTTGTAAGGAACTCTTCTCCTCTGCGTTTGGTGTTTGATTGTCGAATCACGCTGGGCGTGGAGGATTGTGGAAATGAATTCTGACTAATTACAGTCTTCGTCGGTAGGCTTCGATCTGCTTCCAAAGGTGCTGCTGGTGCTGGATTTACTGGAGCAGGTAACGGTACCTACCGTGTCAAGAGAGAAGACCAAACAGGAGCCGGTGGGCAATGGTACTGATTTGCTTGAGGTGGTGGTAAGGTTAGGTGGCTGTGTTATGACCACCCCGCTCTTTACCACCTTTGCCTTTTACGAATTACCGCCAGCCGGAGCTTGACCACTTTCATTGGCCTCCAGGCATTACGACGGCGTACACCATCATCTTTTATCGGACACGCCTTGTGTTTCTTTTCCATCTCCACTTTGTCAGCTATGCTTCTATGGCTCGTACGCTCTCTCGGTCTCAGGATGTCTAGGTGGAATGCTCGGGACTGTCAAACCACTTGAGCTTCTGATCTTCCTCTGGACCTTGGGCTCACGAACGGCACGCCGCTGGCTAACGATGGTAACAATTCGACTTAAACACATGATCGGTTACGGTTCGAGGCATGAACGGACAGTAATACACGATATGGAATTATTCAACACGAATCTACCATGGAATCGATGTCGACACCGTTATTCGTACTAACGGACTATTTCACATTGCACTAATCCCCCCTTGCACATCCATGGTTATTGGCTTTTTATCCTCATGACACGCTTTCGGTTTAGACACGGATTTCTTTCTTAGCAGGCACAGCAGAGGGGAAGAATGTGAAATGCAGCGATTGGAGGCAGGATAAGATTGCGAGGAATAGGAAAGGATCATCTCAACCACAAGACCTTGCGGGTTTTCGGTACGGGGCTTCAACCGGCCGGTATTCGCAATGGAACTGGGATGTTCCTGGGATTGCTTAGGTATTATGGATATGGGACAAGGGCCGCGTCCGGGGTGGTATTGCTGCTGTGCCTGCTTGTTCTGGTTTCTTTTCTTTTCTGTTTGTGCTGCATGCGGGATCAAGACTTGCGGAAAAACAGGGTTCGAGGGGCGTGCTTGGAGGAGACCATCAGTTATTCTCAACCGCCATGATAAATTCAGCTCTTCAACTTTGACTGGCTTCAGATCTTGGTGCTTGTATTATACTTCCGTTAAAATTGCCATCTATGGAAAAGCGTCCCATCACAAGTACACCCCCCATAGAGGACTATACCTCCAGCGGCGTGATAAAAATCGACAAGATCCCAAAACCCGCAATCTGTTACCAAAACTACACACCATCTAGTGTGTACCCACATACTACCCCTTTGCTAAAGTCACCAAGACCAGTTGATATTAGACATTGAGATGAAAAGTGTTGCGAGTGTTTGTGGAAACTGTACTAGCGTATCTCAGCCCTGTGGTGTGGAGATTAATACCGTACCAACCCCCCTATTTCAACCATGTAAGCGAAAAGCGAAAAGCGAAAAGGAAGAAGGGGAAAAGCAGAATAAAGAACTATTTTGGATGATGAGTTGATAAAGTACCTAATTGAAGCAAAATTTTCGTGCTATGTTTTGGAACTTTGTCCGGCAACTAAGGTACCTTACTTCCTTCTTGGCCCAAAACGGGCAGAATTAACCTCCTTTGCTGGGAGCCGGACCCGGTATCTGTTCGGATTTATAAAATTGTGGATGCGGTAGGTCTGGTTTGGTCTGCACTGAGTGTAAGGTAGGTTGCGGTATGATGATGATGATGAACTTGTTGCCTTTGGTGCTTGAGTTCTGTCGTCGCCTAGGAGGGAGGGAGGGAGGGATGGGCATGAGTAGGGGGAAGTTGTGGTTATTGTGGTCGGGATATGGATTAGAGGTTTCGTACGGAGTACTTAAATGTGAAAGAAAAAAAGGTACTTCGACGCCGGGAGTCGAACCCGGATCTACTCGGGTCAAACGACTTGAAAGCGAATGATGCTAAACCGTTACACCACGTCGAACAGCTACTGGGTAACTTAGCTGTTAATTAATATATAACTAAATTTCTCCCTCAATTTTCCGCATCCGGCTGGGCAAGAAATTAAGCGAACCCTCTTTTTCTACCTCCTATCCGATTTTCTTCAACGGACAACTTACGTAGACTACTTAGAGCGATTCTAGTTGTGAGACTAGAGAGAACTGAAGATGATATTCAATGATGCTAAAAGTGTGATGGAAAATGGTTGTGGCTTTGGGGGCCGCATAGTTATTTAGTTAGGATATTCGCTAAAACCTTACTTATTTACCGCCATTAAGGATTTTCCCACCACTTTAATCCACTTAAGACGGTTCCTTTTAAATTCAATCAGATCTCGATTCCGGATTGCTATGATCTATGATGTGCCTGTGAGTTCTATAATGTGAACTACTAAAGAGGCTCAGGGGCTTGTTGAGGTTGTAGCCATGATTTGATTATGGATTTGACTTTATATATAATGTGTATCAAAGGGATTTGGATGCGGCTTTGATGGGATTTCGAGTGGGCAGTTGGTACGGCGGTCCATTCTGATTTTATCGCCAATTGGAAAAATCGAAGAATTGAGATTAATACTTACATGAACAGAACGGCGCTGTTACATTAACATCTACATTCAAATATGGCTCTATCGCTTTAAATACTCATAATTTGTAGGGAAAGACCTCATTAAGTACAGATGCATCTGATTCCCTGAATAGATGAAATGGTAAATTGGTATCTTCAATACCCGATCTTCGATTTCCCGTTTCTTAACACTTGAACGTTTGATTTCTATATTATCACAATTCCTTCTTCGACTTCTACATGTGAACGTAATATCGCTTCGAGTCATCGTGACACAAATATTCAGCTTAATCGTAACAGAATATTGTGATCACTTGCAGTACAACAGAACAAGCAGATAGGCTAGGGAATTACTTTACAGACTGTTCTTTCAATTCTTAATTGTCGAAACCTCGTTTTGTCGGTAAGTTCATAATGAACTGCCGTACTAGTGATATCCGGGGTGTCAATGTTGACTTTTGGCTTCAACACCAGGAAGGAATAACACAACATCGCACTATACCTCTCAAACAACGTCTTCACCTTCATCATTAAACTTTCAAGCTCAAGTAGTCAAGTCTAGCACTTTAAGACTGCATAACAAACCTCGCAAAAAGCAAAGCACAAACCCTGGAATCCATCCATTTGACAATCCACCATGGCGGATCCTCTTATATGGTCCAAATTGCCCGAGCACCTCGTACCTTACATCATCGAGCAGGCTCAAGATCTTAAGACTCTCAAGAACTGGTGTGAAGCAACGAAAGGGACATGGCATCTCAACCGGGTAGCTACAAGACTCCGCTGGAAGACCTTTACCATCCACAAGAAAAACCTGTACATGGGTGACTTGTTTGACCCCCCCGAATGGGCTGACCAAGACTACTTTACCGCAAAACGCATAAAAGACAGAGCTGCTAAGGGCGAATTCAGTCAAGCCATGCGTGAAACCGATGGGAGATCAGGGTATGGGGTTATACCAGCTACGTTGATAAAACGCCTGTTGGTCAACGTTCAAACTGGATGGGGTAGCGATTATGTGAAAGATACCGTCGCTATTGCAGGCTTCCTCTTGACGCTAGACATCTTACTCGATCAAAATCCGAGTTTGGAAGAAGTTGAGCACTTTGGACTTTTATGTCAAGACCAGCTCGACCGATTCGTGAAAATTCAAATCTATATGGGGAGAATGTTAGAATATATGCTGGCGTATGGGAGATGTAGAGGTGAGGTTGGTGGGTTTGTGGTGAGGGGTGGGAGAGATGGGGTGCGAAAAACACAACTACTGTAGAGGAGGAATTGCAAGAGCTGATAGAGCTAGAGAGAGGCTGCTTATCGCTCTATACATCAGGACGAATTCTTCTCAACTATGACCAGCGTTTTGCAGCATATTGGGATGATGAATAATATGGACTCGTTTGGGCACGGTTGTCAAACTTGGCTAGCCGATACAATTTTGAGATCTATGCACAGTGAATATTCGAATAGTACTGATATGAACCCATGGAGGCGAAGTGCTTGAGCCGCAATGTGAGTCATTGACAGAAACAACCATCCAAAACACCGAAGCATCTCACGTTGTAACCTTGCGCTTCACCGTACGCACTATCTTTCGTCTCTTGTTCCATGACACGTCTTGCATGGGCGGCCTTTTGACTATGCTACACGCACGCTCAAAGTCAATGAGCATTACTCGCTGTGTTTCGCGATTCCATAGGAGATTAGGTGATCTGACGTCACACTGGTCGATCCCTTCATGTTGAACTTCGCTGACCGTTCGTCGTATCTCTGCCTGCAATCCAGAGATGTCTTCGCTCTTGTCGATGGTTGTGCCACCCCAGGACATCAATAGCATATGCAAGATGTAGACTCGTACGTCGAGATAATATATCTCAAGAAGATCAATATTCCCCAGACATACCGGCACTGCTTTCCCTTGAATTGCCTCAAGTTGCTGATATATCTTTCCCTCGTGTAACAGATCAGGTACGAAAGCATGCACTGTTCCTTTACCAACGAATACATAGCCATGCGAGACCAATGTGATCCTGAATAGAGATCCCCGTGCCCCTTGTAGGCTTAGAGGCTCGCAGTTGTGATCCAGATCCTCAGCCAGCTGTTTCTGAACGAGCTTCAAAAAATCCGATTGCATTACCGTATGTTTTCCATCGATTTCTGAATGATAAGCAGCATTTGGACAATCTCTATCCAGTGAGATTCCTTGTGTAACTCCTAGCAAGCATTTCTGAGTACAATACTGCCGTTCCTTGCCTGCATCGCTCCCGCCTGCTTGATTCTGGCTTTGATCGCTGCATTGCCAGCCTGACTGGCCAGACCTATTCGTAGAATTTCGCTCGCTTACTCCGCTGGGATTGCTAGGTGGGCTGGGACCACCTTCGTCATCATCGGGAGGCTTACGCGGATTTCCTTGCCCTTGCCATGACCTGATATCGTATTTGCTTTCGATTGGTCCTTTCCGGCCACCTTTGTACAGCGGTGAATTGCGCGAAGCCTTCCTCCTCGCTGCGAGCTTTCTTTCGCTTGCGGGCGTCTGCTGGAGAATGGTTTCATAATTGTCGGTCGGATGTTTCTTGAGCTGGTCTTTCGCGCGCGCGCGCCATACATGGCCCCTGCGTTTAGACTTCAAAGCCATCAGACAAAGGCATGCCACCTGTGCTATGGCCGTTCGTGATTCTGAAGAGGCCAGATCATCATCGTCAACCTCGTCTGCTGGCACGGTTACATGATAATGTAGAGTGGTTGGATCTTCTTCCCTGATATGAAGAAAAACAAACGACTCTCCCGTAGTAATATAGCTGTATTCAAGCCCATTCTCAATCATGTAGTGAAACGTTTGGGTCGCAACAGCCGCGACTAATTTGTCTGCATTGTATTGCAATCTTGCCTCTATGGCCGCCTCTTCCCTCTCGGCTTCGTCTGCCTCCTTTTTCTCCTTTGCCGTCCTATCCCTTTTGGTCTCCCTAGCCACCTTGGATGAGTCAGAAGTCTCATGCCCGTCGCCGTCTGGAATCGGCGGCGGAATAGTGACTCTATCAAAAACCTCACTTTTCAAGTCCATCTCGCGAAATCCACTTTGGAGTACGCCAGCCGAAAGCTTGTGTGGTGGTTTGTATTCGATAATGAACAGTAGCTCTCGTTTGTTTTCTGCGTCTCTATAAACACAGTACTGGTCGGCACGAGTTCGATCAGGGAGGCTTGATATTGGCTCAAGTAAGCCGGCTTGAGAACGTGGTGGAGGCGTTTTAGGGGGTTGTATATGCAGACGTTCTTGAACTTCTTGTGCAGCATCACTGAGAGAGTTGGGATCGTTCTCAAAGGTGATACGCTGCCCAAGCATAAGGCCAAGCTGCTCTTCGGCATGCGAAGTCTGGTGGAGATTATTGAGGATTTTGGCTGCTGGCTCTTCCAGGGCTACCTTCTCATAGCTCCGAAGACCCGCTTCATTGGCGAGTCTTATACGGCAATGATCCCGACCAAGATCTTCAATGCTGTTAGCTGCATTAAAGAGCCGTGGAGCCGGCTGTTCCGGTGGATGAAACAGAGAATGTAGAGTATGGAAGTGATTCTCCTGAATTTGAGGGAAATCCTTCCACGGACTAAGGACTCTCGGGTAGTATTTATTTTTCGCGCTCGTGGATCCTTTCGAAGTCAGACTCTTATCGGTTTCGATCTTTAAATGTTTGTGTAGGTGTTCGTGACAAGCTTTTAGGTATTCTGAGAAGTTTGTTTTCTGTACGCGCCTACGATCTTCATCAGCTCGTAGATCTGCGTCCCTAGGACCCTAGCACACCTTTCTGCCTGCTTTCTGGCCTGTTGTTCTTGCTCCAGCTGAGCCTGAAGGCGCTGAATCTCAGAACTAACTTCAGACATATTGCAATCGAGAAGTCGAACCGCCTAGAGAGATGCACAGCGTTAAGTAGTAGTAGTAGTAGTAGTAGTAGTGGTAGTAGTGGTAGGCATTGTTTATTTATCCGCATAATGCCAAGGTTGCTTCGGAATCCGGATAAATATCGTTGTATTCTATTAGCGTGTGCAGAAAGCTATGGATTCCTTGGCATCGCGTCCCCCCCCAAATTCACTATTGAATCCAGACATTCTTGACATTCTCAAACCTTCAACGCTTTCGCATTAGAAAAATCAATCAAACAGGTAAATATGAAGCTGATCAAACGTCTCAACTAGACAACTACTGATCTTCTGTGTAGCTAGCTATGACAGGTCCACTGGCTCCGGCCCTTCGCTCGAAGATACTACGCCTCCTGCTTTTACATTGGAGCCCCCCCGCCATCGCCGAAGAGGTTCACTCTCACCGTAACACCGTTTATACTATGCAAGAGAATCTCTTCATGTATGACTCTCCCTTTAGACCTCAGTTTCGTCCGAAGAGCGCTCCTCGAAAGGTCTTTCCAGCCGCTGAAGACTCCCTAATTACATATCTGGAGTAACAGTCATGAGCCATGCAGAAAGAGATGGTGTGGTTTCTATGAGAGGAGTGAGGTATACATGTTCATAGGTTCACGATATCCAGGATCCTGAAAAAGAGACACTGGAGTGAAAAGAGGGGACAGCGTGTCGGCATCAGACAGAACGATGAGCTGCGATTAAACTGAATTGCCTCTCTTTCTTCGCTGCTTTGAAATTATCAATGATATATTCCTTGAAATTGCGGGGGCAATTGGCTTTGGCAGCAGCGTCTGCAGTGTTTGCTTTGACAGCAGCGTCTACAATGATCCTAGCAGCGACGTCAGCCTTGGCTTTGCGAGCAGCGTCTGCTTTGGCTTTGCCAGAAGGTTTCTTCGATCTTGATGAGATGCTTGAGGGGATGAGTGAATCCTCTAGAGGTAGGTTCTGACTTCGGCGTGACGACGGCATGATGGCTTCGGGGGGAGGGGGGGGGCTACAAGGATGTTAGCACTGTGAAACGTTTGATCAGCTTCATATTTACCTGTTCGATTGATTTTTCTAATGCGAAAGCGTTGAAGGTTTGAGAATGTCAAGAATGTCTGAATTCAATAGTAAATTTGGGAAGAAGCGTGATGCCAAGGAATTCATAGCTTTCTGCACACGCTAATATGCGAAACCTGTGCCGTTTTTTATTTTTTGCCGAGCGCCCCATCAAAATTTCAAAAAGTGCAAAATAAGAACCAGATTTGTAGAATCAACCCCACTGTCCCCCCAGTGCTTCATATGTAGTATATTCAATGCTCCATATGTAGTATACCCAGTGCCCCAAGCGTGACCTATTCAGTGCTTCATACGTAGTATATTCAATGCTCCATATGTGACCTACTCAGTGCTTAGTATGTGACCTATCCAGTGCCTCATATGTGGCCTACCCAGTGCTCCATATGCGACCTATCCAGTGCTCCATATGTGACCTACCCAGTGCTTCATATGTGGCCTACCCAGTGTCTCATATGTCGTATATCCGATGCTCCATATGTGGCCTACCCATTTCTCCTCCATATGTAGTATATTCAGTGCCCCATATGTGACCCATCCAGTGCCCCATATGCGACCTATCCAGTGCTTCATATGTGAGCTATTCAGTGCTCCATACGTAGTATATTCTTTGCCTCATATGTAATATCTATATTCAATGCCTCTCATGCGGTCTATCCAGTGCTTCATATGTAGTATATACGATCTATTCAGTAAGTCGCATAAGAGGCACTGGATAGGCCACATATGAGGCACTGAATAGGTCACATATGAAGCACTGAATAGATCACATATGAAGCACTGAGTAGGTCACATACGAAGCACTGGGTATACTACATATGGAGCATTGAATATACTACATATGGAGCACTGGGTAAGTCACATATGGAGCACTGGATATACTACGTATGAAGCACTGAGTAGATCACATATGGAGCACTGAATATACCACATGCGAAGCACTGGATATACTACATATGGAGCACTGGGTAAGTCACATATGGAGCACTAGATATACTACGTATGAAGCACTGAGTAGATCACATATGGAGCACTGAATATACCACATGCGAAGCACTGGATATACTACATATGGAGCACTGGGTAGGTCACATATGGAGCACTGGATAGGTCGCATATGGAGCACTGAATATACTACATAGGAAGCACTGAATATACTACATATGGAGCATTGGGTAGGTCACATAAGAGGCACTGGATAGGCCGCATATGAAGCACTGAATAGGTCACATACGAAGCACTGGGTATACTACATATGGAGCATTGGATATACTACATATGAAGCACTGAATATACTACATATGAAGCACTGGGGGCTCAGTGGGGTTGATTCTACAAATCTGGTTCTTATTTTGCACTTTTTGAAGATTCGCTAATTTTGATGGGGCTCTCGGCAAAAAATAAAAAACGGCACAGGTTTCGCATAGGTACAACGATAGAGGACGCAGGTCGGCAGATCAATACTAACGGTTGGGGTACCAACGCTAACGTTTTGCGCTAGGCTTCCCGCCGCACCGCCGAGCCATTTCAAAATTTCCATGGTCCGTTGAACTCTTTCCCATTCAACCATTAACCACTAATACACAATCAATACTAGATTGATCTTGAATTAATAATTATGAAATTTCAATTGACAGACAAGTTACACAACTTGTTAATCTCAAATGTAAATTATGTGATCAATTGTTGATTGATCTAGTATTATTTATTGATTGATAATTATTTACATTATTGAGTTTTCTTTGCATAAAATGATAAAACTTATTGATTGTTTATTAATAATTCATCAATCAATAATTAATCAGTCGTTTTATCTCAATGAATTTCTAAGTTCTGAATGTTCATTTGTTGATCAATGTTATATTAATCACTGATTAATAATAAATTGATAGAATGTGTTAGAGGCCTGCCTAGAGCGAGTCAGATAGGAGTGTCATTTAACTAGAAGATAAATGCTAAGAAAGAAAGATAGCTACGGGAAAGAAGCTGGCTACATATGTGTGTTCCTCAGCCGACGCTAGGCCCAATAGGGACTAGTCAAGGTGACGAAGCGAGAATAGGCCTGGTAAGGCTAGAAGGCTGAGCCTGGCAAGGCTAGGATCGTGACATTACCCCCCTCCTTCGACGATTCATGTCCGCATGAATGTATTTTCTGCCCGGCTCGATTGATTGCCCAATCATGATTTCACAGGCTCAGGCCTGTTAAATCGTGATTGATTGAATTGTCGATTAGCGCGATTTGTTCGAGTATCGAATATGGAAATCGTCAACGACCTCCTGAGCGTTCATAAATTCGTCGCCATCAGCGTTGTATCAATTGAGATCATTGTCATAGTCATTTCATTTGACTCTATACTGAAGTCGTCTTCGATATCGACGAGAATTCAATATATCATCGATTTTCCACTCGTCTTCGTCGTTTATCACTATTGAATCTGAGAATTCGTTCTTTTGATCAGACAAGAGATTCTCGACGACAGAGCGAAGCAGATCAGAATGAAATACATCATGAACACGCATAGACTCTGATAATTTCAGTTTATATGAAGAGTCGACGAGATCTAGATTGATGAAAGAATCGAGCATTTTGTCATCTAGCTTCTTGAAAGATCTCGCTGTAACGATGTTTCTTTCATTCAGAAACATCTTTGATTCGATCTCGTAATCAACTTCTTTTCTATGCTTATTGACTTGTTTCATCATTTGTTCTCGTGTTTTGACTAGCGACTCGCGAGCAAACTTCAGTGTTTTGTTCATATTTTCAGATATATTCTCGGCTTTAGCCGTCTGCAAGCGTTCACGAGAACTTTCATATTCGATGACATCGAGTTCAAAGC
>JAABUH010000181.1_pt1 | contig 96667 bp, 96 predicted proteins | sample 5559121 | NCBI WGS metagenome assembly JAABUH01 (sample SAMN10711871, study PRJNA513364) | rock metagenome | isolation source: Antarctica rocks | place: Antarctica: Victoria Land, Battleship Promontory nord | collected 2015-12-28
ATACCTATCGATTTCGATATCGTTTTGCAGATTTCACCAACCCATTTTGATTTCATGCCACACATCTGTGAAGCTTCAAGAGCAGCTGAAGGAACAAGTACCAAAGTCCCCTGTCAAGAACTAGGTACGCAACGCTTTCTAATGAAATCTCCTTAACATAACGCACCTTTCGGCCGTTAACAAGCCTTCTGTAGGTCATCCATCTGGGCAAAATGAAGAATACAAGTCAAGAAGATTATCGACGACCCTTTGGGTGTATTCGGATGAAAGAAGAAGTTGAGCATTTCTAGCTGGAGTAACAGGATTTACTCCAGTGAAATATGCCATCCTACCGTTATCGTTCCGACCTTCACAATATCAGGGATTCATGCAACGGAATTTTATCCAGATACATGACCTAAGACCATTCCAACACCACCAAATTCCAATCAATGAAACCACCATCTTGCAGGAAGCTGTTACACTTGCTCACTCGGTAAAAAAACTCATTGAATATTTCCCCACCATCCGAGCTTCCCGATGTTTCGTGCCTCTGTTTAAATGTTCCAGATTGCATTTCTTACTACCCTAGTGTTCCTCATCGGAGCGGAGCGGAACGGAATGAACAAGACTCGACTCCCGAAGTTTTAGATCTATGTCTGTATTTCTATGTTGTTATCATATTTCACATCTACCTATTCCATTCCTGCAGTATGACTATATCCACACGAAGGCTATCAGAAAGAGAAATCTCGCAAGACTCATACTGCTAAGCATATCTTTGCCACATCACAGATAACTCCACATGCGGTGTTTAGACTCAGAATATTATAATTCGGTGCAGAAATGTCACACATGGCGCATTTGTAGAAAATTTCCTACGTCTTTTCCTGGATCAGAATGAGCAAGTTTTTCCAGCGCTCGTGGTTCTTAGTCTTGTGTACCTGGACCAGCTTCTCAAAAGCTATACCACAGGATAAGATTAGCATCAACCAAAGCATCAACCCATCACGCGAGTCCATAATCTCGACCCAAAAAGATGCACTTCGCTTCCTCCTTTACCAACGACACGGCATTTCGCACATCCCCCCCCCATTTTCTACCCAACCATCGCACCCAAGAATGTGCCAACAAAACCTCAACGACTGCCCGACCTGCTACCAGCAAGGCGCCCTCGACAAAGTACCCCTTCCCTCTCCTTTCTTCCATCTTCTCTCCTTTCCTTCATCCTCCCCCCCCCCCGCTCCCGTCCCCTACCCCGCGTTCCTCACCGCCCCCCTCCCCCGCCACACCCCAAACTAAACCCCACAGGAACCCTGCCTCACAGCACAAAAACCCCCGCAAGACCAGCCAACAACACCGGGCCGGAAAATCATCTGCGGAGACGTCGAGGCGGTCGTGAAGACGAGGGTGGAGTGTGAGGGGTGTTTGGGGAGGAAGCGGGATTGGGCGGGGCGAGGGGGTAGGATGATGGGGGTGGGGGGGGGAGGGGGAGGGGATGAGGGGGGTCAAATAGACATGAGGGGAGATGAGCAGTAAAAATATGGAAAGGGGGACGGCGTGCGCGTGAGAAAGGCGGCGTGAGATAATAGGGCAGACTTATAAACTGGATAGAAGACGGTAGCACATAGCATATAGATCACAAAAAAAGTATTAAAAAAAAGAGAAGAAACTTCAACGACGAGAAATTAAAATCGATAACGCTAGCAAAGCTCGAAGAAGGGATTTCCGCGACAAACCAAACGCATTTAAAAAACATTATTAGAAACATAATTCCTGTACCCCCCCCCCTTTCAAGAGCCTAAGCCGCAAAACGAAAAAAACGAAGGGAAGGGAGGGGAATGTTCATAGTAGCTGGGCTGTTTGATTTTAAAACGCCAAGTCACTAGATGCAACGAATCTACAAGAACCTTCTCGAAGAGAGAAGGAAAGATGGACTTTCCATTGAATCGGTGCGGTATGAGTCGGTCACGGACCTGGACCCCACTGCTCTCACCTCTAAACACATCCACCTCCTTCACCTTCACCTCCACCTCCACCTCCACCTCCACCTCCACCTCCACCTCCACCTCCACCTCCACCTCCACCTCCACCTCCACCTCCACCTCCACCTCCACCTCCACCTCCAACTTCTCGTTCAACCCCCCTCCATAACCCACACCACCTCCTCCTCACCCCCCTCACTCCCTATCCTCTACCTCCACCTCATCCCATCATCCCCATCTCCCGTACTCGAATCCCCCCCGCCCTCTTCTGCACTTGAAACCCCTCTACAACAACCAGCGATATCCAGCACGCACGCAACCCCGTTTGCCAGCACGTTAATACGTCTCTTCAAATTCTGCTCATACTCTCTCGCTCCCTCTCAGTCTTTCACTCGAAACCACCACCCCACCCAAAAAAATTAAAAAAATTAAAAAAACATACAGCAGAAGGGATTCGCTGGTCGTCACCGACCCAACTACTAGTCTTCCGATCAACAGCTTATGTATGGCAGAGCGGACGGGATGCCCAGTTGTCTGTTGTCTGTGGCCGTATGTATTAGATAATGGAGATAGTATGGTATATATACCTTTTCAAAGATGTGGAAATATGCTATACATACGTACAGTACATACCTGAATAGAATTGTCCCCACAGTTTTTAGCCGATACGTTCAACCAAATACAGAATTGTTGGGGAATGATGGAGAGTGGATGGTGGGTTGTGGGGAGGTCTGTCTGTCTGAGGAGATGCCCAGCCGTCACAAATGAGCAGAACGGGACAAGTGGTGTACTGTAGATGACGGTTTATGTATAGGGTTTAAGACCTCAGTTATATATACTCCCTCGTTCTCAGATACTCAGCCACCAGACAAAACGACCGTTCATGCCGACTTTCGTTCGACTTTCAGTATCAGAAGATCTTGCGCCGCATATCCTATGCCCCATCCAAACTGCCTATCAAATATCTACAGGAACGTCCCCGCCTATTATCATTACCGAATTTTTTGTAAAAACCCTCTGCAAACTCCGCTAAATGTCGCTGATAAACCAGAGTGCTGCGAATCTTTAAATGCTTAAAATGCCAAAGAGGAGCCCACGAAGGGTCGCTTAGAATGTGAACAGCATCAGCCCGGGGTTGAGCGCTATTGGTAATAGGAAATGGCTGACGACAATGGCCGAGAGCGGCCAGATGGCGGTGAAAAAGTCGATGCGCCAGAACGGTGGCGCTGCCACGGCGAAGTAGATCATGGCGGCGATGCAAAGAAGGCACCATATGAACATGTACTTGAACTTCTTGAGGACCTTGCCCATTTCTTCAAAGAAGTGGGTTTCCGTAATCTCTTTGGCGGTAGCGCCCCAGCTCATGTCAATGGAGAACATGTGGCAGAGCAGCGCTTGACTGACGTGCAGAGATAGACCTCCGAGGAAAATTGTGAGCAAGGGGACCCACTTGAAATTGGTGGCAAGCGCCTTGAGGATGTCTGCTTCGTCGAGACGGTATCGGAGCACTGCGAGGGCGGTGTTGCCCAGGGCGTTGAAGACGATAATAATGGCAAAGTAGACTTTGAAAGAGTCGACGTAGTAGTGGTCGAGGTGTCCGTTGAACCAACCAACGAAGAAGTAATTTGCCAAGGTCAAGATCCAGACTGAGCCAATAGCGTAGTAGGTCCCGACGTATGCCATGATTGTGATCTTTGACGGCAGGGGCATGCTCGAGCCCATGAACTTTCGGAAAAGCGGAGTAAAAGGACCTCGGACAAACCAGTACTTCAGGGGATGGAAGATCAACTCGTTGCATCCGTAGGCGTACTTTTCCCATCGAGCAAGCTCGTCATAAACTGTCAGTGACACACCTTCCTTGAACCCATCCCCGGTGTAGGCACCGAGACGAACGAGGTAACCTGTACACTGTAGGCGAAGGGCCATGTCGAAATCCTCAGACACAGTCGTCTCTGACCAAAACTTTTCTGTCCCATCGTCATCTGTGTATGAGATATCTTGCACTGCCTTCCACCGTAAAATAGCGTTGTGTCCGACGAACGGAGCTACGTCGCCGTTTGCAACAGCGAACCTGATAGCGGTGTAAATAAGATTGGTAAAGAACGTAATGCCGTTTTCGAAAAATGATGAGGTAACGTTCATGACACCAGAGGAGAATTGAAGGATTGCAACTTGAGGTGACTGTTCCATCTCGCTGACTGCGTCCAAAAAGCAATCGGCAGGTACACGCGTGTCGGAGTCGATGAGTAGAATGTAGTCACCGATACGAATGTTGCCATCCGCCCAGGTTCGACCTTGATCTTCTTCCATGACCGCTCTTAGGCACCGTTGGTAAGCTTCAGTCTCTGCCGCCTGGGTCCATCCCTGTCCACGCATGACTTGTCCAAGCTTGTCTTCGACCCGGCCACTGACTGCCATGGCATAGTTCATGTTAGAAGCCTTCTTGAACTTCCCAGCACGGATGAACTTCTCCTCACCCTCGGCGGGCTTAGGGTTGTGCTTTGGGCGGGCGACCCAACCAATTTTGTGTTCATCATAATAATCCCTTCGTGCTTGGGCATCTTCTGGAGCTATTAGTTGCATACCATCATCATTGACGAAGATATTGGCAGTTCCTCCTTGCATTTCGTAAGTTGAGATAGCAGTTCGAAGCGATCTCATCGTTGGGTCGATGACAGAGTAAAGACCCTCTTTGTAAACAGGGCATTGAATCGTGACGTGAGGCAGGTCATTACGTGATATCCTAAGAGGACTGACACCAGAAAAGAACTTTGAATTCTTGATCATCTGGCTCGTTGGTCCCAGTAACTGTGCGGCGCAGTTGGCCACGGTTTGCATGAAAAACTGTAAAGTAGAAAAGTCAGCGGGCATCCGATTAACACATGGCGTGGGCTGCTTACCAGAGCAAGCCAGATCTGGAATGGGACCACGACCAGAATCGCCAGACGGAGATATGAGTGATCAACCGATATCTCCACCGCCATTTGCCGCCAGCCACCGCCCAGCGCAGCTATTATCAGCATAAGGGTAACTCCTGTGAGCACAGATTGATTCAAAACTATTCTGCGAGGACCTTCTTCAGACAGCACACCCCCCTCCTCATCATAGCCTTCCACGGGCACTTCGCTAACGAGTACGGCTTTGCTCTCTTTGGCAGGAGATTTCTCGTCGTACGGGGACATTCCTTGCGAGAAGTTTTCCATCATCTGTGACTGAATGTCATGTGAATGAGCAATAACCTCTTGAGGACTATCGCCCCAAAGTACCAGCATTCCACAATCTTTGATGAATGCAGCGTTCTGGTACCTCTGACACGTCGGTAGATGCATAAGGTCCGGGATCACCTGTACGCGAAGGCCGCTCCGCAGAGGTACAGATATGACCTCCTCGCCAGACAGGATAAGAGTGATGACAGAGGTCTTCACCGTCATTGCCACCTAATCCTCGAGTCAGCTCATCCGTTATCCAAATAGCACCACATGACTCTCGACTAACCCTGCTGTTGAGACCACTTGCGGCTTCGAAAAGGCCGTATTGTCTACCGGCTAAAAACTCGGGACATGCTATGAATTCACCTAGAGCTTTCTTGAGAACCACACCTTCATTAGGGGTAGCATGGTATATCTGCAGCTTATGCTGTTGTTGATGTAGCCATTCTGATGCAATTGCACACTTTACCGCGTTGACTCCAGCAAAATCGGCGTTTCTAAAGTCGCCTTCCGGATACAGAGATGCAGGTCGAGAGATAGAGCGAGTGCCGGGGCGCGAGCTGCCCTGGCTTTTCAGATGCGAGTACGTAGACGATGTTTTCCCAGATGCAGTCATTTCCATCGGGGGAGCAGCTACAGGAGGTGGTGCAGCTTTCCCTTGACCATGGGGCCTGACGTAGGATTTGAGGAAGTTCATGTTTCTGAGATGGTAGACTGCGAGTGACCGGGGCTATGGAGTTTGTAGTAGACTCAAGTCGACTCCCAGAGAGTGAGGGAATGCACCATGCAACGACGAAGAAGTAATATTACTGCGATGATCGGATTTGGGCGATACGTATAAGATTAATGAAAGTGTAGGTAGCAGAATGCCCGCCGAGTAGGAGAAAGGGTAGCGAGAGAATAAGAGACTGAACGAAGAGAACAGGATACGCAGAGGATGAGGTGGAAAAATCGAAGTTCACATGGAGAAAACATTATAGATAGGCTGGAAGGTAGTCTTCAAGCGGTAGGACAGTAGTGGAACGTTCAATGGTAGCGTTTAAAGTAGCCTGTGCGGAAAGAGGTATAGTAACCTGGATAGTCCCAGCAGAAAGGTTAAGCATCATAGCCTCATAGGTCCCCTTTCCTAAAGGAGACAGCTCGAGGCGCGAATTGGGCCTTTCGAGCTGCCCAGAGCGGGCCGCGGGGATGAGGCTAACCCATGGTGGTCGAAAGGGATCCTTGACACATGGCCTTGGCAAACCACATGGCCATCCAGATCCAGCACTAGCCTCTTTATCAAACGTGTTCAGCGTGTCAAATGTCCAGACCAGACAAGACAACGGTACAAGCCACACAGTATTTGAGTTTGGTCTGAATACAATACCGTACCGTACTTGAGAGTCAGAAGCGAAAGACTTATTTCATCGAGGAAGGAAGTACCGGAATGAAAAGTCGTGTGTAAACGCCTCGTTGTTCAGACTGTGACTGGTGGACCGTTGTTTCTGTTCGACAACCTCAGTGGCATGGCACCAGTCGAGACCATGAGCCGCACTGGCCAGACGAGCGAACTGATTGGGAATAGTGACTACTACGGAGTAACCTCGAGTCCTAGTATTCGACTACCATATGCAAACCGAAATGCTGCAGATGGCTAGCTGAGGCCTGCCTTTTTCAGCTTGACTACCGTATTCGCCACATTTTGGGCAGGCGTTTAAATGCGTTAACCAAAGGATCCAAGTGGAAAGGAGTCAAAGGGCTCGTCCCTGCACACTCATAAAGACGGCAGTCTCCGAGGAGGCGGCTACTTTGTGAGATCCTCGCATAGCTGATTCTCTGAGATCCGCTCGATCTGTTCACGGGCCGTTCAAGGGGTCACCTAGCGTCCATTGGGATGTCTGGCCATTAGCCAATCGTAGCGAAAGCATAGGATGCCTGTAAGCATCCGATTGGATCTACCCTTGCGCTGTTCAAAGGGTCAATTGCGACATTGTCATTATTAATCCGTATTGTTATGATTTGACGTTGAAAAATCGTTAGTGGGAATGACCGGCACGCCAGTAGTGCCCGCAGTAGACTCTACAGGGATCACTGACCTAGAATGGTGGGTAGGTAATTACCCTAGAGTACTTTACATGTACCTTACCTACCCCTCCCTACGTTACTCCTGTAATTCTTTTACTTTACTTCACCTCACCTTTACTGGGTCCTCCTCTCCATCACCTACGTAGGTATCGTCTCGAGAGACGATTTACATTTTGCTAAGACGTGGTGGTGTCCTTTTCCTTCTGTATCTCATCGCTCAGAGGTCGCCTGGTGGCGGACTCCTTTCTTTCCCAGAACTGCCGTCGCGAAAACGGCAAACAATGGAAACACGCGACGTGGAAATTTGGTCTCTCTGATTGCGGTAGCACACCCTGTACCTGCATTAGCTGGTGGCGGTGAGGTCAGTCCAGAAGATCTTTCAACTCTCTATGCCGGATAAAAATAGCAGGTAACCGGATTCGACTACCAGACCAGCCCGGAAAGGGGGATGTTACGCTAGTTACTAGAGGGTATATTACGTAGTACGTAAGGTACAGTAAGGTAGTCAACAATACAGATTGGTACACTTGGGCCCTGATTGTCGCCAGGTTGCTTTGAATCGCGATTGGCCTCCTATCGTCGCATTACTCTAGTACTGTAGTATACATACCAAGTACTACTCGTAGTCGTTAACATTTCAAGACCCGTACCTTATCTTATATCGTCAATCTCGATTCTGATCGGGAAGATCCCGATTCCCGAGTCGGTATTGCTAGTTCTCATGGACTCAGTAATGCTCGCTTGAGTGAACTTGCTATCATGACGCTATTCACATTCATCCGTAAGGTACTGTCCTAGTAGTGTTTTAAGCTTTTCCTTCTTTTTATTTCGTGGGGGGGGGATCTGGACCCCTACCTAACAGCTTTGGCGCTTTTCCCATGCCCATCAGACCGAAAGTCAAAGACCGAAAGTCAAAGAGCGCTCTTGCGAGGTATTCTGTCCCGGGTCCAGTCCCAACGCATCAGGCCCCCACGTTAACAATCGGCTTTCCTTCTTACTCACTACATACAGGCTACGCGACGAAACTAATCCTTCAATCATCACTAACATACCTATCTTCTTACGCAGTACTCTAAGTGAAAACAAAAGCTGTACCGGCATTCACAGCGAGTCCTGGGCGCCTTCCGAGCTGCCACAAACAGGGCTCTAGTCCTTGCACCGTGACGCGCAATGATCTACCTTACTGCGTGCAACAGTTAGGTCGCGGTGACCGGGAGCCCAGATCGGGATTGATCGTTGTTCTACATGGTAGGTACATGCGACGCGGCCTCTGCATGTCTTCATTTCCACGCTCAGCCCAGCTGCCCAGAAATGTCAACAGACATACTGTAGTACATACATCCGGTGTCAGACCAGCCTGCAGGATGCAACGCATATGCCGGAGCAATTGCCCGACTCGGTATCTGGGGTGCGTCTATCACGTGTGCCCAAGTGCCGTGTGGGACAGTAATTGCCACACGAGGCGCAGCCTGCAGGAGTTGACAAATGCATGCAGCATGCGACCGGAAACGGTGGAGCCATTTCCACGTCGCTGAAAAGGTCAATAAATGCCTCTTCTCTTTCGGAGCAATGTCCGTCTTGGGAGCGTTGCTATCCTTCTCGGTTCCTCTTTTCATTGCCTCGTTATTACCCTTATTGGTGCATTGCCTCACTTCCACCATTCTCGTTCACGAGGAACATTTGTAGTACTAAGATTATTTGCGCCATTCTTTGGCATCTGTGATTACCAGTCGTCGCTTGCCTCTTGGCATGCTTTCTTTCCTGACGACCATCTTGAGATGTTCACCGAGGCACATCGAGGAAAGATCCGAATACGAAAAAAGGCTTCTTTGTTCAATTTATTTCTTCTTCCCGCGCAGAATGCTGGAATTTCGTTATCATCACAGCACTGTTCCTGATCTACAGCCGATGTGATGAATCTAAGAGTGCTGCCACACGTCTCCTCGTACCCTTTTCAGTACTACTCAACCGAAATTCCTTCATCCGGACAACGGCTGTCAGATTAACTGCATGCCGCCAGACGTGATCAGCGTTTGAGATGCCTGATATGGGTACCCACGCATGAAGAACTGCCTTAGCCTTACCACCTATCTAAACGGCCTTGCCTTGGACATTTGCAAACTATCAATCACTCATATGCAAGGCCGGTGGGTTGGGGTCAAGGTGAACATTGTGCCAACCGAAAGACCTCGCCAGAAAGACGAGACACTCAACAATCTGTCGAGCCTCTCTATTTGTCATTGCTACATTTTACTTCCTAGTTCAAAATCAACACTGAATGAGGAAATCTCCCAAGTCCCACGCAAAGGGAGATCAACAATGTCTTTCCCCATTCCTGCAGCCCTTGCTTCTACCTTTCCTACCCCCTCATCACACCACCTCTCCGCCCTATCCAATCCTCATCACCACATTGTATCCTTCGTCCACTCACGCAAGAAGCGTCAACAAAACCCAAGCCTATATTGACATCTTAGCGCCCGATAATCATGCGCCCAGAGACATTCAATACGTAGCAAAAAACACCCCCTCCCAATCCCATTAACCACGCCCATTCCTCCCCACGTCCTCCTCTCCCGCCCCTCCCGCCCCTCCCTCCCAAAAACCCCCTTATCCTCAAAGGCCCCCCCGCGCCCCGGCCAAGCAACACCCCCACCCCCCTCCAACCTACCAATCCCCACCAATCCCCACCCCTACACTCTCCCACAGACCCACCCCGCTCCCTCCCTTCCCCTTGCGCATGGAAGCCATAACATTCGCTCGCGTGTCCCAGGTTTTTTGGTCGTTGAGACTAGAATGGGTGTAGGTGCAACGGAATCTATCGGACAAGGGAGGGATGGATAGTGGGTGAGTGGGTGAGTGGGTGAGTGGGGAGAAGGGGGGGGTGGGGGGGGTGGGGGGGGGTGTTTGTGTGGTGTTTAAGAAAGTGGGAAAGGCGCAAAAAGTATTTACTTCCCCGAGCACGCACAACGACGGCGGATGCGCGGGTGGTGCGAAGATTGGTTGTACGGTTGTTTTGGTTTTGGTTTTGGGAGGGGTTAGAGAAAGGGTTGAGGGTTGAGGGTTGGGGGTGGGGGGCTATGAGGGGCATGGTGCAGGCAGGGAAAAGGGGGTATATGAGAAGAGAAGAGATGAGAAATTCAAGACTCCCTGGAGGACTAAACATAGGGACGTAGCATGCATGTAGTTTCCTGATTTCATAGCTCCTGGGTATTTTTGTCTTTCAAAGAAAGAACTGAAATGGGGATTTTTGGAGTCGTTGCGGTTTTCGATGAGCATATGTACATACATACGCAAAGCTGGTCTTCTAGATAGATACATTGGCTTGGAGATGTTATAATTCCTTTTTTTTTTTTTTATAAAACGCAGCAGAAGAAGATGATTTCGAAAATCAACGGCGTTTTATCCCATTCATATGTATATATTACTGTTGACGACTTAAAGGAACAGGCAAAAAACTCGCACCCCCCTTACACCTCCTTTTCGGAATCCCCTCGTATCGTCATCCCCCTCCGCCCTCTTTACCTACCAAGCCTGCCCGGCCCCAATCAACCCCTCCCACCCCGATACCCATCAAACCGCCTCATACCACGCCCCCTTCCCCTCCCGACCAGCCTCCTCCTCCTCCATTGCCGCATTAGCAGCCAACCTTCGATTGACCTCGGGCATTGCATCTTCCGCGATCTTCAGGAGCAGCTGAATCATTTCTACGCGTGCGGTTCAAAGGAAGGCCGTTAGCACCTCTGCATGTATGTGTTGTTTGTAAGTTGGGTGTTGAATTGTAGGTTTGGCATGAGGGGAGGGGGAGGGAAAGGGGGGGAGGAAGGGTATTTTGGTAGGGGGGGGGTGAAGGGAAAAGGGGACTTACGTTCGATAAAGCCCGGGTTGGGGGTGATGGATTCTTGGTGCTGGGCTGTGAATGTGGTGAGAAGGGCTTGGAAGGGGTTGAAGGGGGCGTCGGGATCTGGGTGCTGAGAGGTTGTCTGGGAAGACGAAGATGTGTATTGCTGATGGCTCGACTGTTGCAGGGATTCTGAGGATTTTAGGATTGCTGTTTGCTGCTGCTGATCTGCTTGGTGCCTGGATTTGGTAAGTTCTTGGGAATCTGACTGCTGGGAGTTGGATTGCTGGGGGTACGGTTGCTGGGAGTTCAATTGCTGAGAGTTCGCCGGCTGCTTGTAAGTGCTCTTTGGCTGAATGTTGCTTTGCTGCAGGGCTGATATTCGCTCCTGCGAACCTTCATTTTGCTGGATACTCATTTGCTGCTGAGAGTTGGGTTGCTGCTGACGCTGCATCCGTTGCTGGCCTGTCGCTGGCGGTTGGGAATTCGATTGCTGTTGAGAGTTCGTCATCCGTTCATGATTCATTAGCTGATGAGGTCCATCGAGCTGCTGGGCCTGCATCGGCTGTTGGGGACCTACATGTTGCTGACGTAGTCCTTGCTGGGGAGCTTTTTGTGGCGGGATTTTGCCTTGATCGGAAGAAGCACTATCAGAAACCTCGTGAGGGCACAAATGAGGTTCATGACCCTGATGGCTGCATGGCTGTTGATGAACTGCTTTGTGGGGACATTCGCGAGGTTCGTGCGGCCTATGACTGCATGTCTGAGCGTTCTTCATGTGAGGACATGTGTGAGCCTCATGCCCATTGTGATTACATGATCGTGCTTTCTGCTTATGTGGACATGAAGAATCATCATGCCCCCGGTGATTGCAAACTTGCTCACTCCCTTGGCTCTTACTTTCTTGATGAAGACAGGCCCGAGGATCGTGCGGCTGGTGGGAACAAATTTGCGCATTTGCCTCGTGTGGGCATAACTGAGCTTCATGTCCCTGATGATGGCACGACTGCTCTCTCTGCTTGTGGGGGCATGATTGCGGCTGATGGCCTCCATGGTTGCATGAAACGGGCTCTTGCTGCCCTTGTAATTTACTCGACGTGCCTATAGCAGCATGTGGTTGTGCTGAAGTTTGCTGAGCCCCAGAGTGAGCCGCAGCTCCTTGAGGAGATACAGAATTCTCCGGTTTTCGAGAGCTATGTTCCTGGTTCGGTTGAAGCGGTCGATTACCTTGCTTCCTCTGATCGAAGTTCTGCAGATGAGATGGCTGAATTTGAGGGCGATCACTTTGTGTCTTATTGCTTACCTGGACTGCATTCACAGTGGGCCCAGACTGGTTTTTTTGCATATTCGACATTGGCTGCTGTTGCTGTTGTTGTGTCTGCTGTCGGTTCCCTTGATTCATGTGGTCCACATTTGTCGGATGAGGTTGCTGATGCATTTGGGATCCGGCTTGGGCCATGGCAGCCGTAGGAAATATATTCGCAGTAGGTCTAGATCGATTCTGCTGCAAATTTGGCCCTTGCCGTATCTGCAGGGGTGGTGGTTGATGAGGCTGATTTACGAGGTTTTGATTTGGTCTCAAACCCGGAATATTTGAGTTAGGTCCTAGTTTCTGGTTTGAAAATGGAGGGCGTGGTCCCAGAACCTGTGATGACATACCATGCATTCCACTGTTGTGCGGTGCCATAGATGGGCTGTTGGCAAGTCCACCTTGAAATTGGTCTTTTCGCTCACCAGGCCGAGCATTGTAAGGGGCTCCGGCCGGGCCATGAGAACTTGGAACCGATCCATGAGGACTTGCTGTTGGTTGATTGGGACTCTGCCTAATTACTCGTGGATTTGGGGCTAGTCCACCAGGTATTACACCAGCTCGCGTAGGAGCACTAGATCCTGCTTGATGTACGGCTGGCATATTGGCGTGGCCACTACCGGCAAGAACAATGTTGGGTGAAGCTCGGCTCGGCCCACCTCGAACAGGGCCTTGTGTTTGGTTTCCTGATGTACTTTGCCTCCCCAACGCATTGTCCAGCCCCTGGATGCCATTGCGCAATGCCTGCTTCGAATATTGTTCGCCCTCTCGGGAACGTTGTTGCAGACTAGTATTAATACCCTGCAGCTCATGCTTACCTTTTGCAAGATTCTTCTCCAATCCGTGACCGGCCAAGGCATGCTCGATTTCTCGTGCACCTGACTGAAGATCGCGTTCCAATTTCGATTCGCCGTAACATACATCTTGTGAGACCTTTCCGTCCAATAGCCGCCCCACTTCCTGCTTACCTGATAGCAGAACACTTCCGAGGTCGTGCTCACTTCTCGGAAAGTCTTGGACTATATTGCTGCCCTGGAGCTCCTTTTCTACCTTTCTCGCACCAGCTTGGAATTCTTTCTCCAAGATATGCTCTCCAAATCCCAATCCCATTTTCAGACCTTGCTCTGTAGATTGGAAACCTTGCTTGACGACAATCTCACCGGTTTCAAAGCCTCTTTCTAAAGCTTCGACGCCAGAGAGAACATTCCTTTCTGGGCCATGCTTCCCAGAATTAATTTCACCCTCTAGCTCGCTTTTACCGGAATGACATTCTCCTCGTGCGAGAATTCCAGGAGGTTTGAATTTATCTCCCAGGCCTTCCAGACTAGACTCAATTATTCTTTCTGAACCATGCTCACTCGATTGTACTTCTGCCCTGAAATGGCGCCGACCATCTTCGTAGGATTCTTTCAGAGCCTGGGCTCCATACTGAAATCCTTGTTCCATCGTATCTTTGCCACTTTCGAAGTCCTCTCCCACACGGGAGTTTTCTTCGCCGCGGGAGTTCTGATCCAAAGAGTGCCCATCAGAAAGGCCATGTTGTGTTCCAAAGTCTTCTTCTACCACATGATTTTTACTCTGGATACTCTGCTCTTCATTAATATTGTATGATTGAAAGCCTTCCTTTAAACCGCGATTATCGATTAGAGGGTTATCTCCAAGAGTTTGCAGATATTTCTTCATGCTAGACGTATATTCTGTGGAAATTTTCGATTGAGGGTCTTGTACTTCATCATGAAGCACGGACAGTCTTTCTCTATCGACGACATCAGACAGCGCGCCGGAAAAACGAGTAGGTTTGGAATGCCGAGATTCTTGGAAACTTCGATCGTCTAATGGCTGCCCCTCATCGGCTCGATAATTCGAACCTGTAGTATATTGCTGATTTTGGATTGATCCTTCTATGCTCCCTTCTATTTCCTCCGAGTTTTCTGTCTTAGAGACACCTGCCAGCACGGCTAACATGGCCCATCGCGAGCGTGCTTCGGCACTAACCACAGGCTTTGGGGTCCTTCTCACTTCGATAGAAGAAGTGAAGTTCTCGAACGCTACTTTCCGACCGGACTCCTGCAATTGCGAGTTCGTGCTGTGGTCATCAATGCCGTAGAGCTCCGACGAATAATCAGAATGAGACACGTCGACAGCTTCAGTGTGTCGACCGGAGTCTTGGTTCCGCCCCGTACCTGGTTGCTGCGAACCTATCAGTTGGCCATTTAGCGAAGACTGCAATGATGATTGATCCATATAGCGTGTTGTATCGGCTAGATCCCCAGGGCGGTCAGAGTTCGCAAAGGTACTGACTAGCCCTGAATTCTGCTTGTAGAAGTCCTCGTTGGGCATCTCGACCGTGTTCTGGCTATTCTCGGATGCTATTTCTTTTGAAGAATTGATATGTGAACTAGCATTAAATGTTGAGCCAAAAGACCTTGTTTCCGTAAAGGTCTGATCATCCATCGTAAAGGGCGACTTGCTCCTTGCTTCAACAGCTGCCGAATAATTCATGAGAGAAAACGAGACCGAGAATGTCGGGGGTTGCTTGGTACGGCACTGTTTGGTCTTGGAAGCAGTATTCTCGATCCCAAGCAATGCGCCACTCCATCAGCACTTGTTCTTTCAGACCTACTATTTCCATGTCAAAACCTTCAGTATGTTCAACACTACTGTACGAGACTCTGGACGCCATCTCAGCTTACATCGCCATTACAAAGCGTTAATAATAACTATAACGAGAGACGAGAGCAGAGGAAGCTGGAAGCATAACACGCGCCAATCAGAAGACTTGGCCTGTTTCACTAACAACGGTGATCTGATTCAGCGAGCTGACTGAAAGTTGACCTTTCCCACTATGTATGTCCATAAACTTAAGCGTTGCGCATGTCACCTATGTAGTGAACCTAGATTGCGCCACAGAGTCTTAGAATACCATGCAATCTTACCAGCCACTCAGCACTGATGGGATGATGTGGGATGTAAGAACGCAGCACGAAGAGTAAGCAGTCCACATACCTTAGCGAGGAGAGGAGAGGTGAGACTGTATTTTGTTTCTCGAGCGAAATGTGCCTTGCACTCATGATAGTTTAATTGACCAAACTTCGGCTTATTTTATTTCATTGGTAATTGTGTGCTCTCTTTCGCCCTTATAGCATATATAGCAAGACTCTCAAGCCTGTTTTCATTCTCCCATTCCACAAGCTCAACAGTTTCACAAAATTCATCACGGATTCCTCCAATCAACTTCCTATCCCTAGAACAAACTCTCATAGACGTTCCACCTCAAGAAATTCACTGGCTCGTCACCTCATACTTCAGTCCCAACTCTCCAAGAGAATGTCTCAATACGGCAATCAACAATACGGCCAAGGTGCCCAAGACCAAAGCCAGCAAGACCCATCTGCTGGGGGTTACGGTCAACAAGATACCAACGATTATGGACAAGATCAGGATGCTCAACAAAACCCACCTGCTGGTGCGTATGGGCAAGAAGATCCCAGCCAAGCAGGCGGCGACCCTTCCGCCTATGGTCAACAAAACCTCAACTCCCAGAAGAACGGTTATGGCGCGGTGACTACCAAGCAACAAGGTGTCAACGGCGCAATGACACAAGGACAGCAGGGAAGACAGGGACAGCAAGGACGACAAGCCATGTCTGCCAAGCACGCCGATTACACCCCAGAACATCACGACGCCGTTCATCACGCCGGAAAGCTCGCTAGTAAGTATCACCCTATCCGCAGTAGAGACTCGATCAACTAACAAATTCCCACCACAGAGAAGGGTTTCACTTCACAACACATGGACGCCATTGTCAAACTGGGAATGTACGGCTTGGGCACCTTGGCCAACACCCACAGCCTAGCCCCCGAAGCTCCTCACCCTGGAAACGTAGAAGAAGAACCTATGCAATGACGGCCCCGGGCTTTGGTGCAGATACTGGTATATTTTGAGAGCTGGACGACGCGCCATATCGTGCTGGGCTGGGGGCTTGCTGTTCTGTGCTTGGCTATAGCGTTCTTGTCGTTGGTTTTCCTGTTGTTCATGTTTCACGTATTTCTGCTCCTTTTGCTCGCTGCGTTGTACATCCGTCCGACGATCCTGAAAAAGCGCAGATAGAAAAGTAGAATATTCAATATCTCAGCCGATTCCAAATCTAAAATATTACATTAATTTACATTTTTGTGCAAATCATAGGAATTTGAAAGAAAGCTGATAACTTCAAAAAATCCGTGAACTCACCTATAATCCCACATACCCCGTACAGTCCAACTATCGCCTTGAACCCTGTGATGTTCATCACCAGCCTACCTTTCCAAAGCCCCCCTCGCCAAACCAAAAAGCCATCTCACATAACATCCTTCACTCCCACAACGCCTCTCATCCCGCGAATCTCACTTTTTTCTAATCCACAAAACCCAAGATCCCCACAAGTTCTTACCTGACATCAAAACGGATTTCTCCGCGCTGACTGTGCAGCGACCTCATTGCCTTAGGTCTGCGCTTATAGCTTACTGTGCTCGTACATCAGTTCTAAGCGCGAGAGGCTGAAAGGAATAACTTCTATAGTCTATTTTCTTTGAAGGGAGTTTTGGAAGAAAGGTCGATTTGGTGGAAAGCAGTCGATCGCTTTTGCTTTAGTTTAAAGTAATAGATGCTGACGGAGATAATGAAATTTGTTGGTACAGTAGCTAGTGCTTGCGAGCTACTCGTATGCACGGGGTTTCCGCGCACTCTAACTAGAAAGGTTAGTTACAGATAGTATCCCGGGGCACCAGATAGTATCCCGGGGTTTAGCGTGCCCCGAGATACTATCTGTAACTAACCTTTCTAGTTAGAGTGCGCGGAAACCCCGTGCATACGAGTATCTGACGCTAAGGAAACGGAAAATAATCGCCAGATTCTGATTTCCTTCTACTCAAAAATACCATTCCATCAACACCGCCGGCTCCTGGCCTCACCATGACCCCGACTTCCCACCTCCCGCGAAAACTACTCCCGGTGCACTACAGGAGCCTTGACCCGGACAGGGACTGCTGGGACTGGTGCCCTTCCTGGTCACTAAATGAGCCAATCCCCCCTTAAGGGACATGTTCAATTAATGGGAGATTTATCAGCTGGATCTACCGGTTGCCCCTTACCTTGGGGTGCGTTTGCGGGTGACGAGAGCCGCCTTGAGTGCCTTGCGCTTTCGGTTGTGACTGTTGGGGGAAGGCACTTTGGCCTCTCTGCACCTGATTGCTAGATCCGCCCTGGGATTGGCCAGCGCGCCCTTGGTTCCCTTGGGGTTGGCCGAAGCCAGCTTGATTTTGGCTTCCATGCTGTTGGCCATAGTTGCCTTGGCTTCCCGAAGACTGCTGGCCGGAGCCATTCTGGCCTTCTTGCGATTGGTCGCCAAAGTCACCTTGGTTGCCCTGGGACTGATCGAAGCTGCCTTGGTCCCCTTGTGACAGGTCTGTGCTGTAGCCGTCTTGGCCTCCTTGACTTTGCTGATCTCCCTGGTTCTGCCTATATCCATTCTGTCCATTCCGATCTCCGTTGGGAGGGATAACGGTCCCGATCCGGGGGGTGAACTGTGCGCTTACTTGTGCGGTTGTAGTTCCTGGCGGCGCCTGCGAAGGCGGTGCTTGGGGAGCCGGCGGCTGAGCAGGTGCTGTGGGGGCAGCTGGTGCTTGGACATAGCTGACGCTCACGTTGATCGGACCAGCTGGAGCGGGTGGTGGTGGTGGTGGAGGAGCTGGAGCTGGAGCTGGAGGACTTCCACCCAGGACGCCTGTTAATATAGGTCCGACAAGGGGGCCTATTAACGCGGGAAAGAGCCCTGCCATTTTGGATATGATCGCGTTGATTTGACAGTTCAATGATTCGCAGAAGTCTGAAAACAAAACCTAAGGGTGTCCAGGTCCGAAATGCAGCGCGGCCAGATATATTATCAAGATTTACACGGTTGCGCCAACAGAGCTGGGGCTGATGTCGTTCCCATCGTGGCGTTTATCGCATCTTAGCTCGAATGCAGCAAGTAAGCCGTAGAGATTACGATGAACGGTTTGTATGACATAAAATAACATTGTATGACAGGCGTAAGGTTTGAATTCTGGAAGCGGATGAGGTGAGTGTTGTAAGCTTATCGATGACCTAGTTGAAAGAGGCAATTAAGCGAGACGTCCATCGATATCTTGCTTGCACTTATCTAAGGGAGAAGACGAGTATTTGAATATAGGTCTAATATGCCGACCGTCGAGCCGATGTCCTTGCCCTCGCAGGCATGTAGTTCCTGGCGAAGCTCGCGTCCCTAACGTATTTGGGCACAACGGTACGTATAATCATAGAATGGCAAGGATACTACACATGCCTCACATCCTCAGCAATTTATTCTGGGCTCGCAATATGACATGAAAAGGAATAGAGACGGTGCAACCGGTGTAGGCGTAGGCATGAGTTAGCTCCACAATCAGAGAAGGTTCAACACCAAAGCGAACAGCGACCAAGTACAGAAATCGAGATGCTCTGTAAAGGTAATCATATAGTTATATAGTCATATCGTTCGTTAATGAGACCATCTAACCCTTGATCTCCATAAACGTCGGCCTCTAAATCGACATAAGGAAAGAAGAGAATTTTATATACGGTTTTAAGACGAAGAGCGTGGGAAACACAATCCTTAGGCCATATGTGCAGAACCGTTGGGAAACCTCCCAAACAGATCTATGGTTCCTTTCAGAGAGATGTAAGTATGAGGTCATGAACGGAAGAGCTTGCCGGTGTCTCGAATGGCCAGCTCTCAGCGATATGGAGACTGACTTTTGGAGGGAGTAAAAGCGATAGCTTAAGATATTACCAGCGCCTCGTGTACCAGGTGCCTATGCGATCGTCGCTTCCTGAATCTTCTCGATGTTTTCGTTCCGGATTCCGCAACAGGATTAGCGCAGGTTCCGGAACACTTCTGATATATGGAGATGTAGCCCATCGAGCCCAGAGCGCCGCCACAGACTTGCTTGCCATTGCCCGAACAGGGCATATTGCAAAGCCCAGACGCGACTCCAGCACCATTCGCGACATTCATGGCATTGTCGCACCAGCACTGGTTACCATCTTCTAGGCCAGCCATGGAAAAGCCCAAGCCACCGCAGAATGTTATGCACGATTCGACTGACATAGGGACGATATTTGATGTGTAAGCATTCTTGCTCGCTTTGGTGAAGACTCGTACTCCATTCACCATATCGGTGAAGCAGCCAACATATTGCCATTTTTCGGGAGTCATATCAGTATGCTGAGTTACTGGCGTGCTCAACGAAGTTGTGGCGCCACATCCTGTTTGTGAATGAGCTTCTCCAGGGCCATACTGGATGTCGTTGCATCCAGGTAATTTATCGAGCATTCCCCAGATTGGCTCATCGACAGACGGAGCAATGGAGCAACCGTTCATCTCAGAGTTGGAGTTGATGCCTCCTGGTACCGAAGGACACTTGTCCACGCGTGCATCCCCAGAATTACAGGTGTTGATCAAGGTCGCCAACGTATTTGTATCCCAACCACTGAACTAGCAAAATGTTAGCCCCGCTTATTATGATTTCAGGGTTTTCCAAGATGAGACTCTTACAAAATCACCGTGGAGACCATATCCAGTAGGGTCTCCTTGCGCCAGAACCCATGGGGTTGAACCAGTACCCTCGGTCCATTCGCCAGCAAATGCGTGGACATCCCAGTAGACCTCAACATGCAATTGTGGATGGTGTTTCCACCCAGCTGGGCAATTCTTGCTGCCTCCTGAGGCGCCCACACTGCTCGAGTATTGCATATTGTTCCGGTAATTCGACAGACCAGCTGACTGGTTGTAACATGATGGAAAGTAGATATCGTATCGCAATCCCGTCCCGGTAGCGGTACAGTCTTTATCGGGGAAACCGACGCCTGTATCCGGAGAATTCGGGTTTTGTGAAGCATAAGCACCAGAACCAGGACAACTAATTTGAATCGGTTGAATCGCGCCACGTGCAGGATCGATATTATAATTGGTGTTCTGTGGTTGAGAACGCATGAATGGATCACCAACCACAATTCGAAGACCTTGATCGAAAGGCACCATATTGTCATCAGTTTGTTCGAAGCTGGTGTAAAGTCAACATGCAAATAATCGAAACTAAACAGCTAATGGGACGAACATATAATAAACATTGAACTGGGTCGCCTGTACTGGGACAAAGCTACCATTTGATGCATGGAAGAATAAGCTCGGTATCCAATAGTTGCTGAGGTCGTTCTTGACCTGACTAGATGTGCACGTTGACTTCATGGCTTGAGTGTCGGACATGGTTGGCAAAAAAGCATTGCCGCCAATGACCGTATGGACACTGTCATAATATTCGGAGTCAGTATTACCGTATCGGGTTACAGGATCAAGCTTTATAGTAGATCAAGAGAGAGAAGAGGGAAATAAAAGCTCGATGTGCTCCGAAAGACGTCGAGAGATTCGGGATGAGGCTCAAAGGAGGGAAATGTGAGGGGAAATGATGAGAATGTAAGTCTGGGAACATACTGCGCTGATACCGTCCCCGGGCTGATGATAGGGTCTTCACGCCCAACAACGACAGGGTTTCCGAACCCAATGACAGTGAACGACCCGGCGTGCCCTGGTGTAACTGGAGCCGGACACATCGCAAGCGCAAGGGCTAATATGCCTCCTCCAGAGAAGCGCATGATGACGGGAATATAGAACGAGATGGATGAAGGTACTTTGACACGGATTTCAAAGGATTAGGTTTCGAGAGCCGAATTTCGGTCTGGCTTGAATAATTGCCAACGACAACAAGATGAATGAATGAAGCTTTTTTGTAGAAGGAATATAATATAGGAGCCGGAAGTGGGTAGAAGTCGCAGACCTCGCAGCTATTGAAGGAAAGAAGGGTGGCAGTTGAATAGAAACTCTTGGCCCAGGGTGATCAATGTGAAGGGTGTGGGTCTTGAGGAGACAGAGGTACAGGTATATATACATCAAAAGGTAACGGCGGTTCCCATCGGTACAGGGACGGAGATGGTGTGAGACGCCCTTGTGCTAAGAGTTCCCCTCTCCAACGGCCTGAGCTCACATGAATGACAGTACCACACCATGCCCCATCCTGGTTCCTAAGTCCCATGGGATTTGCTGTCGTCGTAATGCTCCTTTTTTTCCCTTGATGCCCCGCGGCCGAGAGCTGCATGTCGTAAGTGATAGATGATAGATATGCAGATCGGGTAAAATTGTGCCACTGTGATTGAACAGACCACATTGAGCACGGATCACTACCTTATGCACTTGTTCCTGTCCTAAAGCCGTTGCTCTTGACCCAGGAACCCGTCAGTCAAGACTAAACAAGGGTTCGGCCCTATCTTGCATAACATCGATTGGCCCGGCTAAACATGCCATGCCCTTAGCGGTGAAGGTTAGGTGGAGTGCCATGATGCTGGCAGTCGAGCAGGGAGTTTCAGATAGCGCCACCATCTCATTGATCTAGATCTTTGTGATTGACTTTCAAAAACATCATGCATAAATGCTGGCTGCATGGGTTTGTGGTCGATGCCTACCCTCCCTACCAACGACTGATCAATCGCGCATTTCTGATAAGCAATCCAAGCAGGTGCAGCGCAGAACGTTGTTCTCGTCCCATGCAGATATGACACCATCAGCAGATGACCAGCTTCCTGGATCCGCAACAAATGCGCGAGTAGCTGTAGGAGTCTGCACATAGCCAAAAAAATTGCGTTTCTCCGTACCCAACGCTGGGATGGTGACAGATAATTTTTGCACTCGCGTTACTCTTGCCTTAGATGCCCTCTTGTCATGGGCTCGGCAAGTGGATGAGCTCGGACTTGGACGTGGTACTGTACCCTCACATTGAGGAACATAGAGCCTGTTCCGCATTAAAGGAATGACGCTGTCTGGATCAGTAGAATCATATCCAGCTGCTTATTTGGAATTGGGAAAACCGCTACCTCGGTTTGTTGAGCAAGCCGTAATCCTTGTGAGTTTATCTATATCGAAGGTTCCGGACTTCGGCGATGGCGACTGTAGAGATCTTCTCAGGGCGACTGTAGCTTGGTTTTGGGAAAGTGCCCATAACCTCCCCAAACAGTAGACAGTATGCCGATCTTCTTGTTCGAGGTAACAAATGATGAAGCACACACATTGACCACCGCAATTCATTCGCTCCAGAGTGGATCCAAGCATCTCGATGCTCATCAACTCCCTCGGTACGTTGTGTAACTCCAAGGACCCAGCAACAAGGGAACATGATAGTGTCCGCTGTGTGGGTGCACAAAGAATCTGATTTCCACCTCAGGAAAGAATGTGTTGCCCTCTCCGTAGTATGCGCCCGTTTCAAATTTCAGACTCCACACCATCTTCCCGTCTTCGTGTTCGGCCAGATTAGCGAAGATTTCTGAGAGGCTAGGACCTTCTTGTGCGTTCCAGGTGGAAATGCGTCCGTCAGACGTGGTGGTGGCTCGGAAGGGATTTGACGGTCCCAGTGGGCGGATCAGAGTAAGGGAGACATCGAGGGACGGCGCAGGGCGTCCGGTAGTAAGGTCAAGGACATGGCAGGTTATAGGGTCACGCTGTGGATTTGGAGCTGGATGAGGAGTAAGGACTGCAGCGGTCGTTGTGTTCATTATGTCGTCGTTATTATGTGTCTTCGTGAAGCTAGAGAGCACTTAAGTAAGGTAGTTGAATGTCCAGACGTCCGAGGTGCCTCACAGCGACGATAAGGTTCTATTAAAAAGGCCGTCGCTCCGATAAGGTTATCGGCCAAGTGTAATACAAGGACGAGCCCAGGCTCTACGTCACAGAAGCCGCGAGTGGCCTTGATGTGTCGCACTTTAGGTACTCTTGATAGTAGTGAAGGTGTCTTACCACTTTATATTGTCTGAGGTAGAGCAATACCTTCGTTACCAAGTATTCCAATCGAAAAGACTAGAACAACCAAGACTACTATATCCTCGGTTTGTGCACGACCCATATTTGACTCCACATTTCAAGGCAGTACCGTCAATCTAACCTAGACGAAACAACAACGAGAGTAACAGGCTTGCGATAATTCTTACTTCATAATGTCTGCTGCAGCTGTCGACGCTGGTTCCGATACACTTGAGCCTACCTTACAGAACATCCTCGACCAGAAGTCACTGCGCTGGATTTTTGTTGGAGGTAAAGGTGGAGTAGGAAAAACCACAACTTCCTGCTCACTCGCTATCCAACTTGCCCGTGTTCGCAAATCCGTCTTGCTTATCTCGACCGACCCTGCGCATAATCTTAGTGATGCGTTTAGCCAGAAGTTTGGTAAAGAAGCAAGGCTGATCGATGGCTTTACGAACCTAAGCGCAATGGAAATCGATCCCAATGGAAGCATCCAAGATTTATTGAAGGAAGGGGGAGAGGGTGCGGAAGAGGCTATGGCAGGCCTAGGGGGTATGGGAGGCATGATGCAGGATCTGGCGTTCAGTGTGCGTCTCCGGATCTTTAGCTGGAAGACTACGAGCTACAATACTAATATATGAGGATATAGATACCTGGTGTCGACGAAGCGATGTCTTTCGCCGAAGTACTAAAGCAGGTCAAATCGCTTTCCTACGAGACCATCATCTTCGATACAGCCCCCACAGGCCACACTCTTCGGTTCCTCCAATTCCCTACTGTCATGGAGAAGGCGCTTGCCAAGCTCTCGCAATTATCAACTCAATTCGGACCCATGCTGAACTCGGTTATTGGTGCACGAGGTGGGCTTCCTGGTGGGCAGAACCTCGACGAAGTCCTGCAGAAGATGGAGTCTCTTCGAGAAACTATAGGAGAAGTCAACACCCAGTTCAAGAACGCTGATATGACAACATTCGTGTGTGTCTGTATTCCAGAATTTCTGTCATTGTACGAAACGGAGAGAATGATTCAGGAGTTGAATTCGTACGAGATCGACACGCATTCCATTGTGGTGAATCAGTTATTGTTCCCGAAAAAGAGCAATGTCTGTGAGCAATGTAATGCGAGAAGAAAGATGCAGAAAAAGTATCTAGACCAAATCGAGGAGCTCTATGATGAATTCAACGTTGTCAAGATGCCGCTTTTGGTGGAAGAGGTGAGGGGCAAGGAAAAGCTGGAGAGGTCAGTGTTTATAGCCAAGTACTTACCGTCTTTGTTAGCTAACTATAGCATCCACTTTAGCTTTAGTGAGATGCTTGTACATCCTTACGAGCCGCCAGAGTAGTTCGGGTGGGTCTGGGCAAAGAGGCTGCTAGATTAACGACGTGAAGGAGTCTCTTATTGTTGACGTCTTGCAGTGTAGAAGCACTTAGCCGTTATGGTACACACCTATTCCTTGATCTTATGACGCAGCCATCCAGGCATTCCATCGATTGTGAGCCTAAGAGTATCATAGAAACTGCAATAAACTAGAAAGATCCACTGTTATAAGATGAGACCGTTGGCAGTATATTAATATTCAACAGGGCTGGCAACGAGATTCATCTGTACGTGATGCCGGCTACGAACCTTTTGATTCTATTCTGTGTCCGAATAGAAGTCAGAAGAGTCAAGAGATCTCAATTCGACGCAGTTCGAACGATGTTAGAACGTTGCGTGGCCAGGAAAGCCGTCGTGCAGAGTTTTCATCCACGCGACAACACCCTCCCTAACAGTCACAATCGATCTACGAAGAAGATTAATGACATGTCGATGTCAGTAAGAGATGGAAAGATACTACTAGTGAAAAAGACAACTCAGATGAAGAGTCTGCGAGTTGTGACTACAAGTGATCGAAGAATTTGCGATTCGTCGACTGCGTCGGTATCGAAACGTCTTCATCACATCGACAGTGCCGTCGAGTAATTGATGGAAAGATATCAGATAGAATAGTCATTTCAAGTATTGAGAGACGTGATTACAGTGCCCGAAGGAGTAGTGACCCGTCGATCACGCTGATATACTGAGGAAGCTTGAGCTCATCTTCTTTACTTGACGTCAAGTCATTCATCTATTCACGTGGAAAATCGAGAGCTCAAGAGAACGATCAGAACGCATTCTCTTTCATCGATCAGAGTCAAACATCGAACGATTGCGATCGCACGCCTATACTAACAATTCATTCAACGTCTACGTGACACAAGTCAAATCAAGAGAAGGAAAGAATTACTCAGTACAATCACACTCTATCTTCTCATCGTGTGCGTCTCTCTTTCATCACATATTTCTCTGCTCAATGAATGACAATCATTGAGTAAGAGAACACAGCTCTACGTACGTTACAACCACGAGCACCACGGGTGCAAAGGAAACGTCTTTCGTCTTCGGACCGAGGATCGGACCGGGACATCGTTGTATAGAATATCGTCAATGAAGAGCAGGGCAAAGACGATGCGTCATAATCAAACAGCACAGACACTCTCATCAAGAGTTTACTCGAGCGTCACGCGCTGGATAGAAGCTATAGGTTCATTACTTGGTAACACAGTGTCAATCTCATTGTTTCGGCTGCGCGAAGCAGCCGTATAGACGGCGAGTGGTTTTCTCCCTCAGAGGGTTTTGTCCACTCGATATAAATAGCATAGAGTCCCCCATGGATCGGGCCTAAACCGATGTCACAAGGGTGTATGAATTACAATCACAATCACAATCACAATATTCAACAGCAAAAGAAAACTTCCTGCCAGGTCTCGCTGACTCATTTTGAGGGATATTCTTCAAAGCAGCTGAATTCCAGTAGAAATTCCTGTGAGAAATGCCCCATGGATGAGTATGGTTTAGGTCGTGCGAGGGCTTGGCGATGAACTCAACATAACTCACGCTGTACTGTTCAGACATCTAGCAATGAGAACAACTGGAGTATTCGCCAGGTCTGTTGGCTGCCTTGTCAACATAACGCCTCCTGTAAGTTCAATACTTCCAGCGTGGCGATTCTCATCGGTCAGTGCACTGCTGCATGCATGGTTTTGGACACGATGATATGCTGGAATCTCAGGGCTTGGAAGTTCAGGAGCACAAGTCCCAGGATTAGATTGCGTGCATATCTTGGTGCTGTCCAGATTTCACTGGATTTTGAACTGATGCCGATGAAGATAAGCCCAGGCAAGAGCAAACGTTTATTTTCTCCAGTTCCCTTAACCTCCTATCAATCTCGATTATAGGGCGATTCTGCAATTCCAGCCAGGCCAGCAAGTTCTCTAGTCTATAGAAAACCTTGCATCCGTATGTTGGATACCACACCACAAGCTGAGGAACGGTGTTCGAGCAACAAAATTCGGTTCTAGAGTCCAGCACCCTTCGCTATTCCGATTGGAGTCCGCGTCTTAGGTAGGTTGTACGGGCTCTGGGGTTGATCCACCGTGCCCCCGTGGGCGGATTATTCTTTGAATCATCACTGGCCTATCTCTCAGGTTTTGGTAATTGAATCTTTTGTGTCGCCACTCTAGCTCTTTAATTCCTCCTCAACACATCTTGGACAAGTCTGGGTGCGAAATGGAAGGGCTGAAAACCAGCCCTGTTAGGGATCTTTGTTTCTTCCAACAAGAAGTGCAACCTGTTAACTCGGCTACAAGCATTGTACGAATGCTTCTTTTTGTTGGGCGTGGGGGATTACTCCTCAAGTCCAGTTCAAGGCGAAGGCGCTTTGCGCATCATCACCCATAGAGCTCCGACAAACAGATGTTGTCATTATGCTAGCTACATCCTCTGATAACGAAGATCAGCATGAACCCATTTTATTATGTATATTTGGTGTACAAGGCAGCCAAAACGCGGACCTAGGCTCTCGAGGCTCTAGGTTCAATCAGGAACGTTAGAAAACAGGGCGCCGTATGATCTGGGTGGTGGCAGCCCACATTATATGATTGATTAACCAATTTGATCACCCACGCATACAGGGACAATTATTGTATCGCAATAATGAGGCTCCCTGGTGCAAAAGTAGTGAAAGTGAAGCGGCCAATAGGATCCAGCGAACTTCCGTAGCCAGAAACGCGTACTTCGTCCACGGTATAATATTCGGATTCGGATTCAGAAACGCCGACGACATCTTCGTCTGGAATTTTCATTCCTGCGTAAAAACTGGCGGTAGAGGCCATTACTACATATTGCCCAATAGCATAGCTTGAACATTCCGAGGCTGTAATGGGTATAAGGGAGGTATCAAAGGTCCCTATAGAGGCCAGTCTCAACAGCAACTCTTTCTTAACTTTTCGAAAAGCCTTGCCCAATCTTTGCCCTCTTCCAACTCTCCAAGATGCCTTCCGTCCAAAGTAGCGACTACAAACGGTATTTCGTCCCTGGCTTTGGCATATCTCGGCATATCATCTTCAGCCACATCCATTTCTATCTCGGGCCATACGCATCGGTCCGGCCATACTCTTACCAAGGACGCGAAGGCTACCTGGTCACTGCCCCCGGCCTTCCTCTTACCAAGGTTAGCCTTCGACAGAGGCTCCAACATGACACCTTCTAATCTCTCCCCAGAGCCAGATAGAAGATCTTCAGAATCTCTCCAGACAGTACGAGCAGCAAGCCGCGGAGCGAATGATCATAAGCGGCAGTGGCGTCGACGAGGACATGTACATAAATCGCCCTGTGCAGGTGCAGCAGCGAAGAAGATACGCACCGGATAATTACGGCCGAAGCCGATAATGCCCGATCTTACTAAAACTATCGCTGTCGGCGGTCGGGTTCAACACTACGGTCACGCTGGAGTATGGCCTTAATTGAGATGTTGCATAGCCGGCGACGGCATATAAAAGTCGAGGCATTTACGTGGCACAACCACACAGTTCTCTGTTCTGGTTGTCAGTCTGATTTTCGTCGTCACCTTCCTATGTAACCCAAAAGTTTCAACATCACTGCATCAATCTGTTTGGTCTTACTGTGGTATCTTCTCGCAGCTCATGTTCCTTGCGGCGTTCTGAGCGATAATAATATAAATCTTTGTTTGTGGAAAATCTGCAATATCAGGCTACTAAACATCTCCTCAGCCCTTACTTATATCAAATAATAGACCTTTCACCCCTATATCATCTTCTTCGATGGATGAGTGTTTACGGGTATAATCTGTTAGTCTGAGCATGTCAGGCAAGATCATGGTCTACATTTATCCGCTCTAGAGGCTTTGTTTGGCATCCCATGTCTTCTCTCACCATTTATCAATGGCGAGTCCTTTCACATCATGTTTTCGATCCCGGCCGTAGCCGCTTGTAATGCAAGTCGAAGATATCAGCCGTGGCCTAGCGACATGCTCGTAATCCATAGACAAGGGCGTCTATCATACTATCACCAGGGCCCCAAGCTAGACTCTCCTGCAAAGGAGCAAGAGCTGCAAGCTAGACCCGCAACTCCAAATTATGTACGAAGGTATGAACTCCCGGCAGTCTCTCGGAGAGCAGATCAAGCGGTTTGGAGAAGTCGGCCAGGCACTCACAGCCCAAACAGACACCTCATAGAAGTAAGCCATACCCAATAAGGCCTCTAGACGACAGCAGCCGTACGTTGCCTCAGAGTACCAAGCGCCGGTCGCGGCTCATGGATAACAGCCTTACTTTTGGGATCGGGGATGTCCCAGTACGCTTCGGTGTCCGAACACCGAAATTGCCTTTGAAAGCCCCAAACACGGTGGTCGCAATCCTTCGATTTATCTGATCATGGGTGTAGGGGCATATCGAGGAGACGAAAGCCAGAAGTGATCAGATGGCGCTGACCTCGCTTGTCAGGCGCGGGTCCTACGGGCGTAGGCTGACCATCGAGGCCATTGGGGTTTGCTGACTGAATGGACCGGGCCGATGACAACGTCTACTTGTTCGTAATCCCGGTTACGTACATGTTGCGCATACTCATGGAAATCGGGAGTGCCTTGAACATTTGTTGATTGTCTTGAATCCTAATCTGCTTGAACGTGCCTCCTGAGCTAACCATATCGTGGCATGCTTCTCTTTGAGCCTTTGAGCAGACGACTGGCTTTTGAGTTAGCCGACGAGTTTCTTCACAGATCTTTCATCAATGTTTGGAAAAATACATAGAGGACATGGTCATTTAACGCAATTGTGGTCAATTTGCATATCAATCGAAAGTCTTCCGTTGTTCAAATTCATATCAGCTATCGGGTCAAAGGGTGTTATGATATCTCAAAAGATCGTCGGATTTACCACTCGGGAACGGGCTTCGATCAGAGAGCCTTCAATATGTTTTTCAAGAAACCCGAACGGAATATCTTTCGGTACAACAGTCAAATTCCCTTCGTCCAACCCACCGCGATCGTCAATGCTCTCCATAAGTTGAGGGGCCATCAGGCCTTCAATTTAGCAAACTGTCCCAGCTCAAACTTGAGACGGTCTTCATTTCCCAAAATTTGCCTGCCTGAACGCTAGAAATCTCTCCCATGACCAGGCATTGCTGGTGTTCACAGAGCTATTACAGTTCTTTCTTTTGCCTCCTCAGTTTGAGCCTTTAGGTCAATAGAACGTAACATTATGCCGCCACGAGAGATTATGCTGACATAAAAGAAAACAAAACGAAGATGTGTCCGCTATTGCTGGTAGTATCTAAATTTCCTAGATTTGCTCCATGTTTACATGCAGAATTATGATAAGATTCTGATCACAGTGCCATAACTTCGCTGTCTTCTGATATTCAATGTCGCCTTTCAGCGGCTATACAGCCGTTCAGATAACTTTTATTTTCTCCCTTGAATTGATTCGAACTGTGGACATTAGATATACGACGTGGCATAGCCGTCCTATAATGCTGAGTATCAAAGGTTGATTCCTCCCATTTTATCATGCTTGAGATGCTTCTAGCTGCTAGTACGGAGGTACGCTTGTACGATTTGGACCTCGCATGTGTGATCTCATCGGGCACAAAAGTTCAAGTACCTGCGTATGAAGGTATCTTTAGGATAGAGATTCGAGTTCACGTTCAACTACTTACTGTGGTAGAGTTTGAAGCTGAATTGGGTCTTCACCTTGACATTGTGGAATATATTATTGTGGTTACAGCTATACTCCGAGCTTCGCCAGTGATGCATTTAATGTATGTCTCGGCGCCTTCACGAGATCAATGCGCGATTCGGAGACACTCCAACTGGAGATTCACTCTACTCTACAAACATCGTCTTGTTCAAACCCATCAGCAAATCAATAGAACTGAACTCTTGTTTATTTAGAACTAAGTATGTGCCTCAGTGGTGCAGCACAAGATGCTTACATATCGGATCGGCACGCAAGCTCCGTAACGAAACCACTAGTGTCATCTAAAAAGCCACCCATTGTGTTCCTACTCCCCAAGGGTTCCTGAAGGCCCGCAGAGCGTTCTAGGACAGGTCGCAACCTGCAGGTAGAGATTGACCAAGAAAACCAAGATGATCTCGAACAATGCACAGTTGACAGAAATACTTTACCCAGTAATGTCGCTGGTGTACGATACATAAGGTAGGTATGTGACTGATTGATGGATCATTTTCTTGGTCACTGAGGGGGAATTGATTTCGAAACTATACAAGCGAAGCTAGTAATATTTCCACGCCTTCTGCAGAATTTATTTCTGCGATCAGCAATTCCCCCTCGAGAAAACTACATCATCACCGTCATCGGTACACGGAAGCTGCGCCTTTTCGTCCACCCGAATCTTTGGTACGACTCAAAAGGTGTTTTTGAGATCTTCCAAGTGTGGGACCCCCCCCCCAGTACTACTGCAATACTGCCAAGCTCTGTCTCGGGTTTCGTCTGTCGTTTCCTATACAAGTGTCCAAACGGAAAGAGAAAAAACCCGCCCCAGGAGCCCTATGAACAACGCATTTCGTCATCGAAAAATATGTCAGTCGCCGTCGCACGTAGGCGCTCTCCACACATGCCATATTCAGCCTCTAGAAACCACTCTCCTCCCATGGAGAATGACAGTATCCAAAGGGTCGCTGTCAAGTCGGAAGGTTAGTCATGATCATCCCGTGTCCTGTATCGCTACTTCTTCCTCAATAGTGCACCGTCCCTATTCGTTTTAGCATTCTCTATTGGCGCCTGCATCCACAATCCTCGAAATAACCTTAGATTGACATCATCGCTCGCAACTCGACATCCTTAATCATCATATCGCTGACCTATGGATATCAAAGATATATCTAGAGAAGACTCACAGGCTTTGATTGGCAACAAGACACCGCCGCGATCAGGTATGCTTGCAATCAGTCAATGCGCCGTCGCTGCAACTCGTTCCATCACTGTTCTGACCATCCGACAGACTCTCCGTCACATGCTCAGGAGCCGCCAGATCAAGACGAGACGAAGAGGATCCAAACTTCATCCAATGCGGATGCAACCCAACCTCTCGCTCCTCCACCTCGACCGGTACCGAATCAGCAAAATCCAACGGACGCGTCCGACTACTTTGCACCGAGCCACAACAACAGCCATTTCTCACGCGAACCGAACCCTTTTGAGCAGTCATTCGGCATCCCGGCCACAGAGACTCCGGGCAACAAATCCTTACTTCCTCCGGTAGCAGCGCTTACCTCTCCGGCACCGCTCGTTAGTGGTGCACCATCCGCGGGCGGATACGGTTGGACAAACTCTTTGAGATCAGGACCGTTGAGTCCTGCTATGCTGGGTGGACCTATTGGCACAGGAGATTATTTTGATCCTTCGATAAGAGGAAGCTTCCCGACACCGAACGAATCGTCTTTACGAACAGGTTTGACGCCCGGGGGAGGTGGTTCGATGTTTCCTGCGCCCAGTCCGAATTCACAAGCTCTCTTTCAACAGCTTCAAAGTGGTGGTGCTACACCGAGTACACTGGACTTCCATCGAACTGCAATGAGCGCAGCTGCAGCCCAGAAAAATATACAGACGGGCGCAAACGGTGCGACTTCTCAACCCGCACATAAACGGGCACCTATTGCTTCCATGGACACATCAACACAGCAGCAAGGGCAGAATCAAGCCTTCGGAGAAAACCAACAACACAATGACGCCGCCAATGGCTTATTCCTCCTCGCCCAAGCTGGGACCGACCAAACTAACAATCAGTTCGCCATACCGAATCCTCCCTCCGGCATCGTCCAAAATAGCAATCAAGCCCGTGCCCAAGAAACTCCACCTAACATGCCAAAGAGGGCTGGGCGGAACGCCAACGGATCGATAGGGGGAAGTTTGTCTGATTCTGCACAAGGTCAGAGTGAGCTGAGCGGCGAACGTTCTGACAGTGCAGAACATGCAATGCCTACAACAAGGACTCGAAGTAAACGTACCACGACCGCTAAAGGTGCAGCGGCCGGCAATGGAAGACGGAAAGCAGACGACACCCCTTTGAAGCAACCATCTGCAAAGAAGTCAAAGACGAGCAACGATAACAGTGGGTTGAATCTGGATATGAACATGGACGGTATGGAATCCGATGAAGAGCAAGAGCAAATGAACATAAAGGAAGAACAGTATCATGAGAACGGAAAGAAGATGACTGATGAAGAAAAACGAAAGAACTTTCTGGAGAGGAATCGGTACGTGCATCTAATATTCACCTGCTGTCCTCTTTGGCTGACGAGTCGTAATTAGTGTTGCCGCATTGAAGTGTAGACAACGCAAAAAGCAATGGCTCGCAAACTTGCAGGCTAAAGTTGAGATCTTCACTAGTGAAAATGATACCTTGTCCGCTCAAGTGGCTCAGCTCCGGGAAGAGATCGTTGGCCTCAAGACGATACTCTTGCAGCACAAAGATTGCCCAGTATCTCAAGGCCAGGGTCTTGGTCACTATTTCCAACAGCAACAAGACTACAACCCTCATGCAAACCCTTATGGTATGGCCATGGCGAATAGCCAACAGGTCATGGCAGGCCAACGAAGGTACCCCTCGGATTTTCGCTCTGTATTCACATAGCTAACCATCTTAGAAGTTAATCCTATAATATGAGATTTACATACGAATTTGGAGGACGGTGGCAATTTATAACGGCCAGAACGGTGTTGGTTTACGGCACATCAAGCATTGTGTAGAGGAGCAAGGGCCTGCTCAAATCCGCAACGACTCTAGAAATTACGACAATCTTTTCGTGAAGGTAGGCGTATAAAGGAGTCGAGGGATCTGTATATCACAAATACATTTGCTGGCGCCTGTGCTTGCATTCTGAGCACGTCTACCGGCGGCAATGTACTTGGCTTTTGCACATATTCTTGCTCGGTTTCCATCTTTCGACTTGTTGCTTTTGACTGGCGTCCTCGGCTTCTGAATGTGCTAAGACGCATGACGATTGCCCAAAATGGCGAGGGTTGCATCATCAAACACCCATAAACAGTAGCTCTAGGGGCGACAGGTGTATCTACTCAAAATTACTCGGTTATATCTTACTATATTTTTTCGAACACAACATTGCTATATTTAATATATAGCTGTCAATAGCCTCTTATTATTAGAATAGATATGATTATCACCTTAACGGCCTATTCTCACTTTCAGTACTCATTCTCCGTGACGCTGCCGTCTCATACTGCCCCAAATTTACACTCCCAGCAGACCACAACATCACCGCCTGCACCCTGACGGCGCCAACATTCCCTCTGTCACCCCTCCCCCTCCATTCCTTTCGCCCCAAGCCCCTATTTTCTTCTTCAACATAGCCCGTAACATTCACCCACTCGCCAACCCGCGTATCCGTGCTCTTCATCGTCGAAAGCAGAAGATTCACATCAACCAATGCAACTGGGCAGACCTGAGGCGGAGGTGGGTAGGCGTGCTGGAGCCTCAAGGTTCCTGTGGCTATCGAGTAGTGGGTTACGCTGTACCTGAAATATTAGTCGAGCAGCCGGGTTGGAGTTAGAGAAAGCGAGTACCAGCCTAAAAAGCGCACTTTGGATCCAGGGGGGAGGGTTTGGAGATCATTGAGGAAGACGAGGCGGGTAGGTATGGGGCCGGAGGTCATGGTTGTGGGTAGTGGGTCGTCATGGCTTTACACGGTGACCAGAGGGTAGCATTACCCACAAGAGGTGGCTAAACGCGATATGTCCTAATCTTGAATAATGTAACTCTGATTTACAGGTGTTGATACTCTCGCCAACTTGGTGGGTTGTTGCACGTGATAATGACTGTTAGCGTCGGCAGTATGTCATCGGGGACATTGTCTGAACCTCATTATTCCACTTCGATAGCCCCAAGGCAACAACACACCTTCTTCCTTACAGAAAATTACCTACGCGTCCCTTAGGTACCAGCCAGATCTATCAAATCCAGGTCTAGCCGTACTTTATCCCGGTGCTCATCCGAAGCGAACCACTATAATCAAAGCGAAGTGCACCGATTGACCAAACCCTGCTCATCAAGCCTTGGCTTTCCCTCTGCCCACGCCTCCCTACCTTCTCTCATTACGTCCGTTGAGAGTAGTAGAAGTTCGTCTTGCTGCCCTGTAGACAGAGAGCAAGCATACTCTCGGCGACATGTGGGGCACCTGGTTTGGTGGAAGTGGAGGGCAGAAGAGGAAAGATGCGCCGAAGAAAGCTATACTCGACCTGCGGCAACAGCTCGATATGCTGCAGAAGCGGGAGAGGCATTTAGAGAACCAGATGGCTAAGGAGGACGATAAGGCTAGGGAGAATGTTACTACAAACAAGACAGGTAGGCTGGCCTTACCCCAGCAATCGCCCACTGGATGAACTGTGAAGGCAAGCTAGATAGGCTATTGAAGGCTTCAGAATACATCGTGAAATACAAGTATAGGGCCACCACTGATCTCTCTCTACAACAGCTGCCCGCGCCGCCCTCAAACGCAAGAAGCAACACGAACACTCCCTCGAGCAGACAAACGGCCAAATATCCATGCTGGAACAACAAATCTATTCCATCGAATCCGCAAACATCAACCAGGAAACCCTTGCCGCCATGAAGAACGCCGGCGCCGCCATGAAGTCTATCCACGGCAAGATGACCATGGAGGATGTCGATGTCACCATGTACGTGCCCTTGCCCTTTTTCTCTCCTTTCCGGAGCTAAGTCCAATAATACAGGGAACAACTGCGCGAACAACACGAACTCACCACTGAAATCGGCAACGCCATTACCTCCATGCCCATTACTGAGCCCATTGACGAAGACGAGCTGGAAGCCGATCTGGCGGCGCTGGAACAGGAGAACCTAGACGAGAAGATGTTGAAGACAGGGACGGTGCCGGTAGCGGATAGCTTGAACAGCCTGCCGAGTGGGGTTAATGGGGAATGTAAGTTTCTGCTCTCTTGCATGAGTTTTGGGGTTTGTAGGGAAAAGAGCTTGGCTGATTTCGATAACAGTATCACGACCATCGAAGAAAAAAGTGCCAGTGGAGGAAGAGGACGAGGAGGCCGAGTTGGCGAAGTTGCAGGCTGAAATGGCCATGTGAGAGTATGCTTCGTTGATGCTACAACTTCCTCCCTATATGAGATATGGCACCAAAGACACTTGGCAGAGGATGGTAAGCAGGTCTTCAATCTACAAGCAGACTCACGAAATGCACACCAAGGCGTTTGGGAACCACGCGCCGGCTCAGCGTGCTTCAGCTTCAAGTCTTTGTGATTTTATTTTGGTTTGAGCGGGTGACGGATGCATTGAGGCTACTCCATTAGAATTTATCCATCTATCCCGTTTCTATCTTCGATTGGTTTCAGGAAATGCTACTACTACTTGATGCTCCCATCTATCAGAATATTCTGCGTTCCCTAATTTGAAATTCGTGAGGGTATTAAGAAAAGAGCGCATGCATAGCCTCCAGCGTACCAGCGCACCAGCAGCATAACCTGCCCCGAGAAACAAGCCCCATTGCAAAAAAAGCTCAGATGCACGCCCCTTTTCGCTACAAACCGCCCATGCAAAACGCCAAGCTATGCCTCCCAAAAACCCTTTCATTTGGTGGGTTTGCCGTTTTCGGCAAAGATAGGGCCCTCCTCCATTTGCAATATATAAACACAGACACCAAAGAGTATTTTCAAGCCAAGGCTCAAACTTCAAACCCGCACCACGTTCTTCCCTTCGAGTTGCCCAGCGTCCATCGCCCCTTCTTCTCCGCCCTCCAGAGGCCTTTCCACGCCTATAGGATCTGGTCTGCTAGGTGTGCCATCTGCAGCGACATTGAGCTCACGTTTTACCTCGGGGAAGACGGGAGCGGAGGGTATGGCGGTCGGAGCGGATAGATTGGCGGGAACGTCTGTGGGAGGAGATTCGGTTGGAGCTGGGTGCAGTGGTGCAGTACTGGGAGGGCTTTGCTGCGGCGTCGGTGCCGGAGGAGGAACGCTAGCGCCCTTTCCCGCCTGCTGCAATATCTGCAGGATTGCCTGGCTACCCTGAGGAACCGGCACTGGCTGCGAGGCCCACTGCGCTTGCGCTTGCGCCGGCGGCTGGCTCCCCATCCTCTGCGCCTCTTGCGTCTTCTTGGTTAGATTGCCCAACATGCTGCTCAAGGCCTGCATGATGGTTTTCTCCTGGGGATCGTCTTCTTGCTGGCCCGAGGTTATGCTGGGGAAGTTTGAGATGCCAAGGGTGCGGTTGATGGCAGAGGTGACGAGGGCTTCGGCGCGGGCTTTGTCGTCCATAGACTCAATGAGGACGGTTTTGAATTTGTTGACGGCGCTGAGGACGTCTTGGCCGATGGTAGAGGCGGAGCGGTGGGTTGGGTTTAATGGGTGGGGTGGTTGAGGCTGGGACTGGGAGTGTTGGGCGTAGGAGGATTGCTGAGGAGGGCGAAGAGGCTGTTGGGGGTACGGTGTGGGGGAGGGGCTGGGCGTTGTTGGCTGGGGGTTGAGATTCGATAGTGGAGGTGGTGGTGGCTGGCTTGCAGGATTTTCAGGGTAGCCGTTAGAGCCGTTTTCCTGTGGTGGTGGATCTGACTGCGGAGGCGGCGGGGGTTGCAAGCTTTGAGAGGGAGGCGGCTTTACGGGCGGTGCGGATTGATACGGTGACTGGTAGGTAGAGGATGTATCGGCCTGTGCGTTGATGAGGGGCGGAGGGATACCTTTCGGACCCAGAGGGAGTGGTAAATGATTGGGAGGTGGGTGCATATGACCAGGCGGCATTCCTGGGTACATCCCATACGGGGGCTGACCCGGTTGACCGGGAGGATATCCGTTGGGGGGAGGCATGCCCGGATAGTAGTGCGGAGGTTGCATCAATTGAGGGTTTGCAGGGTAGTAATGCTGCGGCGGCATTGGAGGCGGAGTATGCCTCCTTTTCTTTTCTTTTTCAATGGATACCTCAGGCACAAGGCCCCACATCCATCCTTTGCCGTCTCGCTCAATCTTCCGAAAGGCCGGGTGTTGGGAGAGGTTGTGGCGGACACTACTCTGCCAACCTGTCGTCTGGACACGGAGCTTATAGAACGGGTATTTCCTCTCAATGGCACGATATATTTGTGGAAGTGACATAGCACCAGTCTTCGAGTTTGTGAGTGCTTCATGGATCAAGACGACGTAGGAAGAATTGGGTTTCGCGAGTTGCTCCGGCGTCATGGTTGATTCGTCATAGACTGGTGATGGCGACCTCGGGGGTTTAGGTGGCTTCTTCTCCTTCGGAGGCTTTGGCGCTGCACCAGCAGTGAGCAGTTGCTCTGGAGGGACCGAATCTGTATGCTCGGTGCTTTCTCGAACGGCATGTTGTTCCCCTGGTTGCCCGTCGGCCTTGCTCTTACGCTTTTTATATTTTCTCTTCCCATTAGGCTGAAACGATCCGTCTTCTTGCTTGATGTCCTGGTCACGATCAGCGCTCTTGCCGCTGCCACGTGGGGCTTCGACCCCGGAAGCTTCCAGCGCTGTTGCCTTGGCTGCTTCTCGCGCTTGTCTTGCCAGGAGAGCTTGTTCCCTTTTAGAAATAATCCCATTTTTGGGAGGCCTACCTGGGCCTTTGCGCTTTGGCTTTGGAGGTTCGGGCAGGGGTTTTGGTTCTGGTTCCGGTTCTGGGGCTGGCTTCACGAGCTTCTTTGATGGCTTTGCGGGCTTCTTTGAGGGCTTCTTTGCGGGCCTTCTCACTGGCTTTCTCACTGGCATTTTTGCTCGCTTCTTCGATACCTTTCTCGATGGCTTCTTTGCTGACTTGTTGACTACTTCCGGCTCCTCTTCCTCGAGGTCTTCCTCGGATTCTTCGTTGGCGTCTTCACCCGGTTCCTCCTCTTCTCTTAATACCAATTCCTTGCGTCCTCGTATTTGGACATCTTCGGTTTCACCCTCATCATCCCCATCTTCATTATCGTCATCGTCATCATCCTCTCTGTCGCTCTCGTCATCGTCATCATTATCATGGCTCGCACCATCTCCTTCATCGCTCCCTATCTCACTACTGTCCGCCATATTGTTACGGTCTCCCCTTCCATCCTCAAAGTCGAAGCTCATTTTACCACCTGTGGCAGGATCTGCGTCGAAGCTTGACTCAGCACCAGTCTCACCTAGTGCAACGTCAGGAAGTAGGAATCGGATGCCCACACCGCCAATCTGGAGGAAGCTTCCACTCTTAAGTGGTTGGGTATCTCCTTCGGGATACCACTCTTCATCGACAAAGGCCCCATTCCTGCCAGTTATTGTAACCTCGAACAAATGTTTTTCGAAATTAAATGCAATCTTAACATGTTTTCGCGATATACCTTTATGGCCAGTGGGAACGCCTTCCGTTATACTAGGTGGATGTATAGGTACTAACGGACATGCATCGGGATGTGGCATTGAGCTGCGAGGGTCCATGTATAGTTCTCCGAGTGATGCCATAGCCAACGCTTGATAATCAGTCCTTTGATTTGTTACCATGACCGAGCTTTTGCGCGACAGGAATAATGATGAAGATGTAGTTGACTTTGACTTCCGGCGCTTGTCGCCCTTCCTATCAAAGTCTACACCAATTATTCCTCCACTCTCACTGATCACGCTACTCGCATAATGCCGACCACTGTCACGCCTAGCCCTCTTTGGTGTTCGCGGCGCATCTCCGGTGCTTGCGCTCCGCTTCCTTGGTCTTGAATCAAAGCTTTGTTCTACTTCCTGCTCCATTTCTGCTGCAATTCTAGCCGCTTCTATATCTCGGCCAATGTCCACCGAGTACGTATTCATGTAGAATTCCCCGTCGTCGAACTCGAGCTTTGCGAAAGCTTGTATTCGCGCCACTTCGCTTTCAACGAGAGATGCCGCCGTCTCCCCATAGGGCGCTTCCGTCATCACATCCTCATCTTGGGTCATCATGGTCATTGCAGTATCTTGTGTCAGAGCAGGCTCTCCATACTCCATGAAGTCTGGGAAAGGACCAGTATCCTCGCCAGTATTGGCTATTAGATTTGCATCTGCTTCATTCGGCATGACCATAGATTGAGTGGCATCATGATCTTGAAGGGCCCCGACTTTCATGGGTATACCCGGACCTTGATCACTTGTATAATGACCGCCATTTACCGGAGTTTGTATTTCTCGATCCCCGGATCCTTGCTCTTCATCTTTGATTTCGTTTGCCAGGTCCGCAGCATTCGAGGCCTCTTGCGCAACCACTTGGAGTATTTCTTGAGGTGCTGACGCTGGGATTCCTTCTCCGATCTCCATGACAGGCTCGGCAGAGCGTTGTAGGCTTTCTATCTGCCTGTCCTCTGGCGTATTAGACCTTGCGCCGTTTACTAGATTTTCCTCCATATTCACTGTCGTTTGCGCATCGTATATGACTTCCCGTGGAAATTTTGGACCGTCGTTGGCGTTTTTAGATAGCTTCTGCAAAACAAATTGGGCGCTCCTTTTCTCTGTAACAGCGAATTACCTTGTTGGGCGCAAACAATTGTCGTGTAGCATGTAGATTGCGGTGAAGTGAGGTGAACGGGGTTCCTGTACGGGCATCGGGGCCGTGATGTTGCGATTTGGAGATCTGCAAGCACCTGGACATTTTTTGACAGGGATTACTTTACTACCGTCGTTCCATTTTCTCGACACGCTATTTCAACCTCTTTACTAATTTACATACCTTCTTTAGCAACTGAGAATGCTCTTGAAGTCTCGAAGTAGGGCAACTGCTGTTGCAAAGCAAAAGGCTGCTCGTACACCTGAGCCATTACCCAAATGGCCTGCGTTGCAGCCTTTAGTCCCCACATCAGATCTTACTTTAGAAACGGTCCTAGATGATCAAGTTGTTGTAATTCGCAATCTGTTCACTACAAATCTCTGCCGAAATTATATCTCGTTTCTTTCTACACTTCCACTGACCACCACTCCTGGACAGCCAAAGAAGGGTGATGCCGTCAGGGTGAATGATCGTATCCAATTCAATGACAATGCTTTCGCCCAGCAGCTTTGGGCATCGACAGGTCTTAAAGACCTTGTAACAGGCGCCACATCACATGATGAAGAGATTGGCTTGACGTCTGAGGAGTTAAAAAAGCTCTGGGGTGGAGAAGTTTGTGGTTTGAATCCTCGCATCAGAATATACAGATATAGAAAGGGGCAATTCTTTGATCAACATTGTGAGTAAATAAACAAACGTCGACTTCTGTCATCAAAGCAAACATTTTCCCCGTAATCTCTACCGTCACTGCAAACTCATTTCCGCAAGATTTCATACCTTGCACAATGGTCGCCATGCTCTCCAGCTTCAGAGCTCTGTTCTCTTCAGTAGATCAACTCATCGCGACCATTGCCTGTGTGATGGCATACACGTTGTTAGCATTACATATCTGCTGTTGGATACTCTACGGATTTCTTATAGATCTCTTCTGGAACGCAGAAGGGTCTCCAACGTTCGCTCTTGCGCTTTACTATTTTCTTGACCACTGGTTTAAGCCAGGTAAGCGTCCAAACAAGCCCTCGCGGGCGTCCAGTGGCGCCACTACGCACGCTTTCTCGAGATGGCAAATTGCTAGGATACTTCTCCTTGTTTGGGCTGTCCCTGACAGCGTTGCAACGTTTTCGGGTGGATGGCCTAATTTTGAGATGTTATTTGATGATCGATTACTGCAGTATGCAGATCAAAGTGTCGAAAAAGCACGAGGCTGACGATATCCAGATGACGAATCCAACGCTATCTCCCTTCCTACGACTCCTCCCATACCAGCCAAAACAACTTGGACACTTCTCATATATCTCACCGGACCAGCAAATGGATGTGTCGGCGGCGAGACTGTTTTTTACCCCGAGCTCGGCCCAGCTAGGGAATTTTCTGGGAAGTCTAGCGATGGAACGGAGCCAGTGGTGGTTGGTCTCGAGGTCGGCATGGCTCTTCTACACAAGCATGGTCAGGATTGTCTACTTCATGAGGGCCGCGAGGTCATGGCAGGGGAGAAGTGGGTTATCAGGAGCGATCTATGCGTCAAACGATGACTTGAAAAAATCAACTCTATGTGTACTCCCAAAGATTGAATCAACCTTGAAACAGGTTCATTCAATCGCTCATTCAAAACACATGATACAGAACATCCAAGAATCCAAAAACCCACTGACACTCCACCTGACTCGACCTGCGGATCCTTCATAAGGGAAGCGACAGGTATTGCTATTGGTTGCTCTAAATGCAAAATGTATGAGAATTTAGACCAACGGCCATTGTATTCACCTATATGCGGGACCTATATGAAGAAACAGTACTACTGCTTGGTGTGCAAGAAGGAATCTATAATTTTAGCCTCTTGATGAGAATACGTTCGTTACCGTATCGCTCATGGATAAGTAGAGTAAAAGGGGCAAACTGTACAACCTCATGTTGATCCGAATAATGTAGTGTTAGAATCATACTAGTGGCAGCCTGATGAGTCTCACTCTGATCACTGTATCCCCGGACATCTCTACAATGATATCACTGTAGAACGTATTGTCAAGCGTTTCCTTGTACCCCTATTTCACATTGACTGTTCCGGATTTTAGAATTTCCAAAATCGAGGGTCCACCCTCTGCAAATTTTGCACTGCAACCAACCAATTCGCTGGAGAAGCCTAACCACCACCCCACAAACCAAACAGTCATATATATAAATCTTCATTCCATTTAGTCATGGCTAGACTACAGTCAGCAAACAAACGCAGGCATTCGGCGAAGATGCGAAGCCTTCCAGAGCAGAAAAGTAGTATATTTGGTGATCGTGGACTATATAGAGTATATATCTTATTAAGTATACACTTACTCGAAAGTACCTGCCATATCAGCAAAAATAGTAGACATACGAAGTATTGACAAGAAAACAAATCAATCCGTATCTATATTTACTGTTATGCCCGCATGCCTGAAGTGACCGGCTGCAAATGACCCTTGCTACAAGCTTCCACCGCCATGTGCAAATAGGCTTCAAAACTCATGTCTTCAGCCAGCTTGTAATGTCTTTTGAGCCAGGCCTTAAGCACTGAAAAGAACTCTTCAATGGGGTTGAAGTCAGGGGAGTAGGGTGGCAGATATAGTAAGACCACACCGGCCTGACGGCATAGATCTTTGACTTCCTACTGATAGTTAGCAGGGCTCAGCTCGACGTCGACGTCACTCACCTGAGTGTGATGCACAGAAGCGTTGTCGAGAATCAACACCGATTTAGGCCCTGGAAAGCGATTGCATCTCGGGAGTATCTCGTTCGCCAGGAACCATTCAAAGCGAGCTCCAGAAATACCCCTCTGATGTATATGTCTGGCCAGAATGCCGTCAGAGCAGTAGGCCGGTAGAATGCTCCATCTTTCGCTTCGTTTGACTGGTCGGATTATACGAGGCGATATGCCATAGGGAGCCCAGCCACGTTTACGATGCATCGTATGTTCGTTGGCTGCACTCTCATTCAGAAACACGAGCATTTCGTGAGTGAACTGACTGACGTCTAGAAAGTATAGATTCCGACACTCCTGCGAGCGCTCCAAAGCCTCCCGTTTAAGGCATTTTCGATTGATTTTCATGGCCTTTAAAGCGTTGGATAGGGTGGAAAGAGCGACGGTGATGCCTCAGTCGTCGAAGAGGTAGTATAGCATCTCATCCTGATATGACCATGGCTGACCTTCTAGGAAATGCCAAAGACCAATCCTGGCAGCAGGATGAATCAAGGGCGCCTGCCCCATAGCACTCATTTTAGGAGGTGAGTGCTGACCGTATGTTTTTAATCTACCTCTGATCTTTCTGACAGTTCTATCAGTGACCCCTTCGACGTCGGCAATGACCTTAGGCGACAGTCCCTGCTGTAGATGCACTGCTATCCGATCCTTCTGGGTGGAGGCAAGAGGGGGGGGCATAGAGCTCTGGAATCGCGCTGGAATCGCGCTGGAATTGATCCTGCAACACGTCAGATTTACATGAAGGGGCCGTCTTTGTATAAACTCATATTACATACCAAATGGAAGGAGTTAAAGGTCTGTGGGGTGGTGGTTAGGCTTCTCCAGCGAATTGGTTGGTTGCAGTGCAAAATTTGCAGAGGGTGGACCCTCGATTTTGGAAATTCTAAAATCCGGAACAGTCAATGTGAAATAGGGGTAAGCAAACTATTCAGGCACAGTCGCGAATTTCCAGAGAGTCCGCTGAACAGCCTCAGGGGGAGTAGCCTTTGCTATTGAAATTATACAGAGCGAGTACTTTCGGGTTTTAGAAATGTCTGGCCCATGCCTTACTTGCCAGGCGAAAGGAAATGGGTTTTCGAACCCGGAAAACAATACTCAGGGCCGGCATCTTGGCACACTTAGCATACGGCACCTAATCGGAGCCTGGCGTCGCTACAAAACGAAATCCCAACCTGTCTTCTTCCTCTCGGCGATTCGCATAGCGTGTCGGAGTGCCTCATGGTAGCAAGAAATGGACGAATCCCTTTTCGGACCGATGGGGCAAAACAAGGGCCGATGCCGCGGTAGTTGATTGACCATTATAAATCATGTTTCGAATATAAGAGAAATCTACTTCTGATATCTATTGACATCTTCTCACATCATATCTCAACTCATCCCTTCTGATCAAGTATCTGGAAAGCCACCCTGGCGTTCCATCCAACCCTGCGCAGAATGACCAACTTCAACATCTCCATCGTCTCAGACACTGTCTGCCCATGGGTAAACCCCTTCCCTCACCTCCCAACCCCCCCAAGGATCCCCCTAGCTAACCCCCAAACCCCCAAACCCCCCAGTGCTACGTCGGCAAGAACAAACTCGAAGCCGGCATATCCACCTACAAACGCCTCCACCCCAACACCCCCGACACCTTCTCCACCACCTGGCTCCCCTTCTACCTCAACCCGCACGCCCCGAAAACCGGCATCGACAAGCGCGCCTACTACGCCCAAAAATTCGGCCCAGAAAGAACCGCAGCCATCTTCGAGCGTCTCGCGGCCGTGGGCAAAGCCGTCGGCATCGACTTCAAATTCGGCGGCAAGACGGGCAACACGCGCGACTCGCACCGGCTGATCCAGCTCGGCAAGAGCAAATCGCCCCAAGTGCAGACGCGCGTCGTCGAGGAGCTTTTCCGGGCCTATTTCGAGCAGGAGAGGGATATCACCAGCCACGACGTTTTGCAGGATGCGGGAGTGAAGGCCGGGCTGGATGACGCGGAGGTGAAGGCGTGGCTGGGGAGCGAGAAGGGTGGCGAAGAGGTGGACCGTGAGGTTGCGGAGGCGCAGATGAGGGGGGTGAGTGGGGTGCCGAATTTTACGCTGCAGGGGAAGTATGAGATTGGGGGGGCGCAGGATGCGGAGGCTTTTGTGAAGGTGTTTGAGAGGGTGAAGGCGATGGAGGGGGCGTAGGGAGTGGTGGTTTGGTTTGGTTTGGTTGTAAAATGGGATGAAAGCGAGCGATCACACGGACGGGATCTCCGATCAGCGTTGAAGAAGAAGAGAAGGACCTTCTTCTACACAGTATACCTGCTTTAAAAGCCCCAACCACCTATAAAACCAGAAATCGAAAAACCCTCCAAAGAGTGAAATCCGTTTATCCCTACACCCAAGTAAAGAATCCAAAAAAGAAAAACATAATAGATGTTGAACTCACGCAAGATGTGAATTCGAAGGAAGAAAAACCGCTCATGCCCCCAATAGCCTTCCTTACCTGCTGCATTACCCCACCCACGCCCACGCCCACGCCCATGACTCCACACACTCTTCCCCCCCCACCTCCCCTACCCACCTCCGCTCACCCATCCCCATCCCCATCCCCCACCCACGCCCCTAACTCCCCACACTCTTCCCACCCCACCTCCACCAACCCCATTCAGATCCCCCCCCACCCCCATCCCCAGCCTTCCCACTCCCACCTGCATCACTCAAGAACCAGCCCCCCCCCCCACACACACACGGCAGAAGAGAAGAGACGCAAAAGGATTCGCAGAGAACGTAACGAAAAACGTTGAAGATTGGGAGGATATACAGTAGTAGTTGGAAGGAAAACAGGCTCCCACCCATACTTCCTTCAAGTATCACGCAAAACATAGCGGCAGCAATGTCCGTGCCCGCCCACACGTCTTTCCCCGCGCGGTTGTATATCTCCCGATTTCATCGATTTCAACCGCCGCGGCGCGGCGCAAAGACAGTTGGGGATGCGGAAAGTGAGAAATTGTATTTTTATTGGAAAAGAAAAAACAGGTCGGGGGGTTTTATCCAGCGCAGATAATGTAGCAAAACCGTACCGTTAGCTTCCACGAGGTTTGCTTCTGAGCCGCTCAAGCGGAATCTTCGCCAAGGCTAGATTCTTCTCTTCCCCCCATCCAGTCAATCGCTTCGCCTTCAGTATATCCCCCCCCCAGCCTACCCTTTCTCCTCCTCTCTCCCTTAGGCTTGCACGACCAAACCATCGCGCTCTCAGGCCCTGACGCTCCTTCCCGAAACCGATCTCCCATAGCTATTCCCACAAATCCAATCAGCCCCTCGCCCTCGAGCAGATCTCCATCAAAAAGTCCTACACGGAAGAGCAATAGAAGGGAGAAGACTCACGGCATCCTCGCCTGCACCTGCGCCTGTTGCTGCTGCTGCTGCTCCCCGCCTTCGCCCTTATTCCAAAACCGACTCTTATACGCCGGCCAGGAGGAGTAGTTCCATGCTTTAACCAATAAACTATTTTTCAACAAACACATTAGCATACTCCCCTTACCCCCCATTCCCTAACGCCCATCCCCAAAAACACAAACGCAAAAAAAGCACAAACCTCTGCGTCCCATCAACATACACATCCCCTCTAACCTCCTTCACACCCACCCTCATCCCGTCCTTGGAAAACACCACGTTCTTGCTCTCCATCTTCTTGGTGGTTTTTTGCGCGATTTCGGTCGCCGTGGCGTAGATTGCGTACCCGATGAAGGCGGCCGCGAGGAGGAAGAGGGTTAGGAGCGCGAGGGGGAGGAGGGGGTGCATTGCGTGGAGTGGGGTGGTGGGGGTGGGGGCGGGGGCGTGGGAAGGGAGTAAGGATTTGGGGGGGGGTGGATGGTGGTGAGAGTGAGAATGAGCTGAGATGGATTCGAGTAGAATGATCGCAAATCGCAGCAATCGAAGCGTGGATGCTTCAAACCGCCCGCAACAGACACGCCCTTGGTCGTAATCGTCGTCGTCGTCGTCGTCGTCGTAGTACACTCCCTCAGTGTTCCGCGTGCCTCGTCCTCTGTCGTACCTCCCGTCGCAAAACTCCCAATGTCGCGTGCCGTACGTAGTATGTAACCTAAAAGGGGTTTTTCACGACTCGATCAAAGTTTACCCAAGGGAGTACAAGATCGGTTTATCGAGCGCTGACCGGTTTGACAGGAGGCTGATAAAAGGGTTTTTTGGGAGCCTGCCGCAGCTGACTCTGACAGGTGCGGACTAGGGGTAGCCCATGGTTGGCCTAAAGGGGGCTTGGTATTTGGGTTTGGTTTCAACGATGCGGCGTGGGAATAATGATATTATGCACAGTTCAGCTTCTTCTTGCGGCGAGGGACGAGGCGTCAGGGATGCCTATGGCACGGCTTCACCCCACACGGCAGCGCATTCTGAAACAAATTCATTGGGGTCTGGGGTTCCTGGGATGACTACACTGCGCTGCACATACTCATGGTTCACGAGGGTATCAAGAAAACAAAAATCAACATTACATTGTGTTATCGAAAAGTACCACATAACCCAGTATGTACACGTGATGGAAAGAAACACCAGTCTCTTCTCAAAAAACATCAATCCAAAGGGAGTAATAATGCGTTCGTTATATTGCTATGTATCGAAAGAAGGCATCTTCATTGTATACATCAAAGATCTCCAGAAACCCCCACGTTTTTCCTTTATTCCAAAAAATCAGGCATCTTCTGCTCCATGTGGTGGTTGAGATTTCTTCGAAAAAATTGGGTATATCAATAAATAGCAGTGAGATAGAGATCTAACGACGCAGGTGGGGGTGTTGAGCGTGTGCGTGCGCCTGGCGGTGTTCGTGGCGTTTCTCCTTCGCGGCGGCAACCTGGGTGACGGTTTCGACGGCTACGGGAGCGGTGACCGTTACAACTTGAACGTTTCCGTTGACGTCTTCCTGCACTGCCTGTTTATTTTGAGAGACGTCCGGGCCCTTGCTGGGTGCTGTAGTAGAGGAAGCCGGAGGAGGAGGAGGAGGAGGTGGTGGAGGAGGTGCAGCTGTGGTGCTTGGTGCTGCAGTAGTTGGTACTGATTGGAGTGTGGTAGGAGTGGGAAGTGGCGCCAATGTGCTTGAAAAACCAGCGCTGGCAGATCCCTCCGAGCCAGGGGTGTTCGGGCTGCCGGCAACGCAAAGCACCATGATGAGGTCTGCGGAGTCTGCGGTTGCTCCGGTCGCATGGTCGTCATCAGGCTTATTGTAAGCTCCGTTGCAATGTGCGACTCCAGCCGGGCATGCGACGGAAGGACCTCCACCATCGGAGGTGGTCAGATTGACTCCGTTATCCTTAAAAGGATAGCCGTTGATGTTCGAGATGTCGTACCAGACCTTGCCACCTCCGATCGTGTACTCAAGTTGAGTAATGGGCACCGGAGGCGCAGGGTACGTGTAGAGGGTGGTCGCGTTAATCGCAATCTTGATCGAAATTCCTCCTTTATCTTTCTTCGATTGATAATCTTCGGTGTAATCCTTGTTGGGCTGGATGGTGAACATCTTGCTGTCTTGGTCGGCGCATGACCACAGATTGACGGAGTATTCGCATTGGTTCAAGATTTGGACTTTGCCGGTTGCTTGAGCCAACGCGACGAAAGCTGGCAAGGCCGCGGCGGCGAGGAATGTGCGAACCATTGTGTCTAAATATATTTATCCAAGAACAAAAGAGGGTGTTTATTGGAGTTGACGAGGCACTTAAGAGAGTGGAAGTGCGTATGTTCGTTACTGCGTCAAGCAGTCGTGGTTGGTCAACAAGGCTGTAAAGGAGGGAAGCTGGAAGTTGAAAACCGAAAAAAGTTGGAGAGAAACGAGAAAGAGGGCGCGGGATGGGACAATATAGGGAGAAAGAAAGAAGGGGCAGGCGCTTTCCGAAGGTGGGGACGGGCTGATGTGCTGATTGGTCCAGAGGATAGATAGATACCTTAGTACCGACCTACTTCCAGGTAATGAAAGAATTAGCGTGTCTTTGATTTCCTAGACGCAATCTTCTCGTTGGCTGCACTAGAATAGGTAGACCACCGGTAATGTTACGTCCAATTTAAGATTTGCCCTTTGCCCTTTGCCCAACAGTAGCAGAGACACTCCGACAAATCAGGAATAAAAGCCCCATGGATGATCACTTTAATAGCCTTTTTGTTCGACGGCGAAAGCAGGGTTAGCGTTCCACGTATGAGTGTTTGACCGGAACTGACAAAGAAAAACGTGTTGGCAAGTCAAAACACGGTCGCAGTACATACATACCATGGTGAGAACGGACGCAAGCGGTAGAATCTAATTGCCACGACGAAAGCGTCTCGGTTGTCTCAGGTACAAGGGAGAAGCAACAGCCGTCCACGGAGCCGAGTCGGAAGGATCCCAAACCAGGGGTAATCAATTATTACTGTACGGAATATCATTTTCCAATCCACTCGTTAGTCGTTACCCTGCCCACTCACTGGCCACTGCTTGCTTACGCTACCGGCTTTTCCGGGAGTGTGTAGTGCAATCACGCCCCTCAATCTGATATTGGCGAACCCCAGGAATTTGTGGTTGAGTTTTTGCGTCATACAGAACTAGCAGTAGAGAGTATGTATTGTAAAAATTCTATACCTAAAGGCTAAGGTATCAAAAGGGTTGTAGGAATTCACCTCGGCCTTCGTATCGTAGTGAAGTTTTTAGAGTAGTTTGCCAACTCGGAGATTTCAAAGTAAGAGAGGGCTGGGGCCAAGTAACAGCAATGCGCATGCGGCCAAGATCTGCATGTGAGGGTGTTTCTATCTTCGTCGCTGACCCCCAAACTTATTCTACTTGCTGTAACGTGAGACGCGCGACTTGGACTGCACCGCTTCCGGGGGCCTCTCATCACATATCCAAGTGCCTTGTGGACACATCTGCAAAATAATGTATCAAGACAGTCGGGAATCTGCGATATCCCCTTGGGCCTGCGTTTCGTCCGATTGGTAATTGTGTGTGTGTGTGTGTGTGTGTTGTCATGTTGCCAAGTTGTTCTCTTTGACCGTGATTTTCTTGGCGTGACTACCTATGCTGGGCTTGCCTTCTCCACCACTCCGGAAACACCGGAGACCGAATGACGCAATCAACATGCTTTTGAATTGGAGACTTTGCGTTTCCCTCCGTTGACGAGGCTGTCGTTTGCTGACGAGAAGTGAGAGGGAGCGGTGAGCAAAGCGGAGTCCAGTCGTACGTGCAAAGATATTCCAATCCGCCTAGATCCGCCCAGGGATTCTAGAGGTGAATCACATTCTCCTTACCAGCAAAGTCTGAAGGAACGGCAGTATCACCAAAGCACATCTAGGACCAAGGATACGTTTGGCTTATCGTCTACCTGTCTTTAATTGCAAACCACCTACTGTCAAATACGTAGGATTCTACAACTCCTCTTCACCGACAGTCTCTCCAGTTTTCCATTTATACACTTGTGCATGTCTGGTTGGACAATATGACAAAGAGTATCCCCTCGAAGAAGCTCTTTGACTTGGTTAGTCCTCATTGATCCGTGTTCCCAGGGCCCCGGACCATCCGTTGCTATGTACGTTGTGGAATCAGTCATAACCGATTGCTGGTTCTAAGACGTCGATCCTACCCAACGAAAGACGTTTCGGGCATACTTTAGGGTCTAGCTAACATCTCCGACCCGGTGTTATTTGGACCTTTGTTCGTTCTTCCCATGTCTAAATTTCTTACTCAACTATAACAGAATTGCTCCAGAGACTTTCAGATACTCTGGACCGAACCTGCGGTCGTCGCTAAAAAAAGCCTATCATTCAGAGCCTTTCCCACGACCTTTGGCTACGTGCCAAGGGCCAAATCCATGGTTCCCCATCGCATTCAAAGCATGTACACACAGCCATCCCGGTCCAGGACCCAAGCTACCATTTCAGACCCGGCCCAAAGGCGCTCTCGGTAGATTCTCGTCGTCAACAAGCAGCACGCGCAAACCCGACGGCCCCAACCGAGCGTATGCGATCATGCAGGCACTCAGCCGTGGTTTATGTTCCTGCATGCGTAACCAACACGTCACTACATCGTATAACCTGTCAACCGACGTGTTTCCGTACAAGGCTACCGACAACTCATCAACTCAGCAGCTTTAGGCTATTTCCGAAAACAGCGCTTTGGAATGCGTTGCCCAGGGCGTTTCTGTGGCACCACAGCTGAAATTCCTTGAAAATTTGTTTTGATTTTAACAAACATTCTTCAACCCATCTAGTATCGCTTTTCAGCATGGTAACGTGATCTGTGAGAGGATCTTGGTATGCTTCAGACTTTACGAGCATATTGTCTCCCATTTTGAGAATTTACACACGCAGAAAATGCCTGTTTGCAGTCCTACTCGTCGCCCAACAATTTCTCTTTTGCGGCCTTTTTCTTTGACCCATCTCATATACACATCAGTTCATGATGCTTTATATGATTCTACCTAGCCCTGTCTAGGTTAGATACTCGGTTGCCGAGTACCGATCCTACCTTTTCGGAAACTGCTTTGGTTCAACACGTGAACTTTTCATTATCGTTATTTAATCTACTTTCGTGGTCGTTATTATGGTCTTCAACACACCTTCAGCAAGCCTAGAAAAGAAAAAGAAAAAAGGGGGCGGGTGTGATACATCCAACCCTTCTGTTCCCTCATGTCACGCCTTCGCAACGCGCAGCACATACCGAAAGCGATTCTCGAGCAGCGAAATCCCAAACATAAACCACCCTTCCCTCTGACCCACAGCTATCAGATACAGAGCGGACCCTCCGCATCGAAGCGTGTACGTTTTTACTTTCCCTCCTCCCTTGGGGTTTCCACGGATTATCATCATCTTATAACATGCTCATTCAACGACAAGGAGGAGGAGGAGGAGGAGGAGGAGGAAGGAGTGGGGGTGGATATCCGATTCTCCTTCGTCCTTGTGTGCGCCGTACAGCGCTTATCGAAGGATGGATGGATGGCTTTAGCTCGTGGAATCGTGGAAGAATGAAATCTCGCAACAACACCAGAGAATCGATATCCAACCCTCCCTCCCTCCCTCCACTCGTGTGCCTTTTTCTCTCTTACCCCAAGATGTCAATTTCTACGCCCCGGAAATGCGGACATGGATAATAATGATTTCCCCTTCTATCCATAAGGTAGGTATTAGATACAATGGATCTCCGCAACCTTCCCGCCACCCCCCCCCCATCCAAGCGTGTACGTTCCCAATTTCCCGTGTGCGTTTCCCCCTCGTCCTCTCCTTCTGCGCTTTCGTAGCCGTAAAGTGGTATATCCAACGACTGCCGCGGCTTGTTTGCATATACAACCATCCACACCCTCTTCCATCCCCTCCACTCCCCTCCCATTGCCATGCCAGTGCCCATTCACACGAGCACTTCCACTCTTTGGAGCTTTCTTAGCGCAATCATTATCAAGTATCCAAACCAGGCTTTGTACAGAGACGCAAGCGAGTGCTGGGACGGTCGTGTACATCCGCAACGACCTCGAGTTCCAAAAAATAAAAACCATATTGCAATCAATCTCGATTGATAACCCTCAGACTCCTCCTGGGATTCAATAGCACCCCCACAAACGTCGGCTCCGCCCCGCTCATTAAATCCTCGCTGCTACTATTCGCCGTACTATTTCCCCCGACCGGCGGCTGCACAAACCCGGGAATTGGCGGTACGCTGCTGAACCCGCTCGTGCCCGTCCCACTTCCGGTGCCAGCTTTGCTACTTGCACCCCCCACCCGGCTGCTTTGGTCCGTCGACGTTTTGGCGAGACCGTCTGCGCCGAGGAATGTGGCTTTTTCGCCTGGACCGCCCGCCGCCGCGCGTTGGGACATGGCGACGTGATTTTTGTAGAGGGTAAGTTGGCGGCGGTAGACCCAGGCGCAGAACCCGAGATATGCAGCCAGAACGGCGAAACAGCCAGCTACAACCCCAGCGACAATGGCAGCGATGTTTGGGCCGTGACTGCCGCTGTTATTGCCGGAGCCGATGATGCCAGACGTGCCTGTTTCGGTAACAGTAGCGCCATTGGCGCCTGTGACGGTGTAGGTAATTGCTTTCCCCGTAGCCAAGGGCCCAGCTGTGGCCGATTGCGCTGGAGCTGTGATGGTGGCACCTCCCGAGGCGTGGCCGCCGATGACAGCCTGTACAGCGGCAGGTACTTGGTAGCCGTAAGAGCCAGAGAGGGCAGCAGAGTCGTTTAGCTGAGAGAGTTGTCTGTTTTGTGGGTTGGCTCCTGAACCGCCGCCCGAGCCGCCATTGGAACCTCCTCCACCACCATTACCACTGCCGGATCCCCCCCCGGGCCCACCAGCACCAGATGGGCCGCCCAAGGAGGCGAAATTGTTTTGCCACTTGAGATCGGAAGCGGAGAAGACGTAGAAGCCACTGTCGCAGCTTAGATCTGGGCCGGTGAAACCGCCAACGACGACGATTTGGCCGTCCCAGATATTGCAGGAGTGGCCCACTCGAGCAGGAGGTATGGATTGGCCAGTGGTGTTTACCTCGATCCAGTTGAAGCTGGGTACGCTCAAGATCCACATGTCGCCATACTGGGTTTGATTTTCAGGGGGTATCAGGTTCTGTCCTCCGTAAAGATAGACGTTCGTGCTTGAGCCGTCTGGCGCAGAAGCAGCTACTGCGCAAGGGTTTACACGGAGTTTTGGATATGTGCCGCTTGTCGCTTGCTTATACCAGGTAGAGGTGGCAATGTCGTAGACGTCGATAACGTTCATTTGCGTCTATAAGAGGATTAGAATAGTGGCCATTAATGACTCTGCCCACATGTAGTGACTCACGAAAGAGTTTGAATTACCACCTGCAAGGCTCAGAATAATTCCATTAGCACCATACCCTGGAATATAGGTAAGAGCACCATCCGCTCTGCTTGGAAACGCATTCGAATCTTGAATGCCGCCCTGTGTTATGTTTCGCCATACACCGTCTTGACCAGCAGTCTTACCACCGCTCAAGCTTTGCACACCATCATTGGTAAACCCTGGGAAAGTGTATTCGATCATGGATTTGAGATATACTCGGGCAACCTGATTTGACCACCCTGGAGTAGTATGGTCATCCAGATGGCCTGCAAAATACCAACCTCTGCCAAGCTCAGGGACACTTATACCAGCGCCTTCAGCTGTCCCCTGCACAGGCTGGTTTGCACTATCACTGTTGTTACCAGGTGAGGTTTTCGGATTGCTATGCTGCGTCCATGAGGAGTTTGGAATATCGTATTCCCACATCGAATAAGGAGTAGGAGGTACATTTGGTTTGTCTTGAAATTCCCCTCCATACAAGAATAGAGAGTTATACGAGTTCCATAGGTAGCCATTGGATACTGCAGGAGGACCTGATGGTTGAGGTAAGCCTTTGATCGGCGGAGAGGATATTTGCCAGTCTTTAGTTAGGTCGAGAGATAGGAAGTCGTTGGTCCAAGTGTTTTGATCTTGACCCGAGGTATTGGTAGCATGACCACCGTAGATGTATATTGTGCCATTGACGATAGCCGCCTGTTGACTCCAGCGACTACAAACATCTGTAGGGCTATTGTCCCGCTTTAATACCTCCCCTTCGATCGCTACCAGCGGCACTGCATCAGTTCTTCTGATTACACCTGCTTTAGCACCCAGGATGCTTGGTCTTGCCTTCCCGAAAATTGGTGTGTCGTTGAGAAGTGGTACAGCTATGATGACTATCAACGCCAGCATCAATAGCCGGTAGAAAAAGGATGACCCTTGTGGCGGGTTCACCGAATTGATATTGTGCGGTGGAGATTTCTTATCCTCCACGCCAGGTGGATTTGGCCGTTGAGAAGTAAAATCTTCGCTCTGCGACCATCGGTGCGTACCCGGCTTTTCCCCTAGGCGATCTTGCAACATTTCGACATCAAGAAACCCATCCACATCAAGCTCCTTAAAGATTGACTTCCTTGGAGCTCGAGTCCGTACTGGATATGTTTGAGAATCTGTAGGTTGCGTAGGAAATGTGGGAGAAGAGGAGTTCAACGGTGCGCGTCCTGAGGGCATCGCTATTCTTTGGTCTAGCTGCGGCGTTTTCGGGTCGGCCGCAGGAACAAACGCGAGTGAAGCCATGAGCAGCAGGTAGCTACTTCAACCACTGATTGCGTTGTCAATATCTGAGAACCGGTGAATCCGACAGTGTGCGTGTTCCATAGGTTTACAGCGATAAAAAATGGTGGTGTTCACAGTTATCAGCAAGATTCAAGATTTGGTGGCAGCAAAGGCAAAAAGCCCTTTAGACTCAAGCGATCAGCGCGCAGGTATTTTACTCTACCGCCGCTACGTAGTACTACTACGGAGGTAGATACTGTATAAGAAGAAGTACCGCATTGGCCGAGGAAGCCCATGCGTCAATCGTTACTCGTACGGGATAGTGGCCAAAACCCCCCCCAACATTAAAGGACTGGCCGTCAGGGCATGTTGACCAATTGGGAAACGCGAAACCATGACGCTGTAATCTCCATCCATGCGTCCAATCAAAAGCGTGCTGGTCTCCTCCGTGCTGCGAATCCGGATTTATCGACGTGTCAGTCGAGAATGGCGTCTTTTAGAGCCAACCGTCGGTCTACTGTAGTCTGTACCAGGCTACCAGCAACCTTATTGAACCCTAAGCCTTCGATCTCCTATCGGTGAAGAAGAGCCATCCTGCCGAGCGAATGATGAAGGTGTTCTGAGAAAGTCCGTGAGGCTCCCAAGCCGATCGGAAACAATTTTGGGAAGCCTCAGGCAATGATCAACATTGCTATTTCAGGGACTCGATGGCCATTCCAACGATTAAGATACTATTTCCAGTGTCCTCAAATTCGATACTCGTCTCTCATTTCTCGTTTCCCAACTCCGTTCTAGCCTCTCTTTATCCCGTGCGTGCCATGCCTTCTTCGGCGCCTGCTTCACCCCTTTCATCTCCCTTAACTTTACCCCAGGTTATCATCTTTCTCAGGGTTCCCAATTGGTTCTTTGTCTAAGAGTACCATCGCCATTCGATTATGGAAAGGAATAGCCTTACCACAGGACGTTATTCCCAGAGGAGCCTTGACCGTAGATACCTCCCATACTCCTACACGTACTTCCCCTTACCAGCTCGAAGAAGGCGTGATTTTCTAACAGGCGTAACTCAGCTTCACATCATAACCAGGTCATAACACGAACGCAAATCCAGAAATCTCAGTTTTATCTCTACTGAATTATGGAAGCACGTAGGTGAGCGAGAAACCCGACCTTTGGAAAAGATCAATTACACAGCCCCTACCACTGCTCCTACCTCGCTGCTCCCCTTTCCTCTGTCACTCCGCCCGAGAGTTATAACCTCCGCAACGCATGCGAGGATTCGCGTTGTGTAGAAGCCTCCTCCTCTTGAGGCCGAATGCCGTGTCATCTTACTTCTAATTAATCGGCCGTTTGTTTTGATCACAGCTCAAACCGGCTTAGCACTAAGTCACATGCGCATATGGGAGGTTGAAAGCAACGAAAAGTACCGTTTGGAACAGCTGGATCCCAACTATAGATAGTACGCTTTGACGAGATTGGCGAAGTTGTAGCACTACCATAGACTACCATACTCACTGAGAGAACTCTCTCTAACATCCACTCCAGTGCCTCGTCTCAAGCCCAAATGTGGAGAACTCACTAGTGGAACATAGGTGACTTTCAAAACACGACAATGAGACGACTCCGATCATGTTCCTGAAACATAGAGCCTGATACCACTAGCCGGAGCGCCAATTTCGCAGACCTCGCAGACCCGACAAACTTTTCCTTTGTACTGCGAATGATGTTTCGACCCATCAAAGGGGCAAGAAGCGCTAGGGGAACCGCTATATATGGGGGTATAGGAAGAAGCACAGACGTCGAATTCCGCGAACTGGTCAAATTCGATATCGAGCTTGTCTTGGGGGCTTCGCTCGCAAGTAGCTTTGATCTTTTTGGCCTGATCCAACAATTTGGCGGACCCACCATTGGCAAGCATCCGATTAGCGAAGCTGAGCGCTGACGAATAATTCTTGTTGGTGAATGCAAGCTTCATGGCGGCCATAAGTGCCAATTGTCGATGGGCGACTTCTAGCTTTGGTATGGTGAAGTATGCAGACAGCTCAAGACTGCGCTTTAGGTTCGCTTCTCCATCGGCAGGGATGGATCTCCGCTCTAGCTCGAGTGCCATTGCTGTTGCGTATTCTGATGCGGTGGATATGATTTTCTTGGCCTCGCCTACTTGTTGCTGAGTTGAAACTGCGTTGACTAGCAGGGAGTGAAGGGTTCGCTTGCAAATCTTGAGGCCCTCTTCGAGCTTGTTTGATCTCATAGCACCATACGCTTCCTGCAGATCAACGCTAGCGATAGCTTCAAGATCCCTTGGTATTATAGGGAGCACCTTGCGAGAGTCTGTCTCGTCAATCGTTCTCCGCACATAGTTGATTAGAGGAGGTAGTCCTGCGTTGGCTGGCAAGTATGTCTTCGTAGCCTGATAGATCTCGAGGAATCGGGGTTTCAGAGGCGCAAAGTCTACAGCTCCAACTTGCCGATTAAGAAGCTGCATAGCAGTCTCGAAAGACCCTCCTGCTACGTGGTCTGCGGCGAGAGGCGAATTCCGAGCCCACAGTTCGGCATCGCTACTGCCAGCTCCAGCTTCAGCGCTGTCGACATTGACGAAGTCGGACTCTGCCTCTACATTGAGGTCATCTCCCATATCCCATCCGGCAGCATCCTCCTCTTCCTCTTCACCAAGCTGCCCATCTTTGGCAGTAGCCTCTTCTTCCGCATTCTCGTCGTGATCAAATCCATTCGAAGTTGGAATCTCATCCTCCGCGCCTCCTACTTCTCCGAGGAGAGCTTTTTCGAAGAATGAATGCGACGCTGCCTTTACTGGCCAATTTGCCTTGTAGGTAGGCGCGATCGCTTTCGGCGGCTGAAGGGGTTGGCCGACAGTCGGTAATTTGATTTGTTCTTCAGTCATGCCGCTAGCCTCAAGTATTGCTTCGCACTGGTCAGAGAGTCCGTGTGATTTCGCAGTCATGTAAGCGAGAGGATCTTTGGACTGTTAGCTTATATGTCCAAAGTTAAGGAATACTGTCAAGTAGAAAGCTTACAAAGATCAATATCCTGAAAGATCTGGATCCGGTTCTGAACGTCTCCCATGTATAAGGCGTTCTGGAAACGTGACGTGAAATCTCCACGATGCTCTGCGATTTTCGCCATACGCGCAAGTTTCTCATCATCACCATTGACTAAGTAAAGAAATGATAGTTTGTCGAAGCTACGGAGCTTCTGGTAACTCATTTCTACAACTTGATGGTTGCCGTGGGAAAGCGCCTCTGCACCAAGACGGCTCCAAAGCTTTGGCCGATCAAGTTGCTTGGCCATCTCTACAGCCACATCAAGGTTACCGCATTCGATTGCTAGTTCAAACCGGGTCTGAGGGTCTTGCACGAACTGCAGAGCGATTTCAGGATATCCTTTCTTCTGCAGATATGAGATGATGCTTTGACCGACAAGACTCGATGTCTTGATGATCTGCAGCATTTCTTCGTAATTCCTCTTAACAAGAGCAAGCTTGAAGCGATATTCTGTTGGATCGACGTCCAGGACCTTAGGCTTCGACGCACGATCTAAGCAATAGACGCTCCGCGCTTTAACACGGACTAGATAGACGGTTTGATCGAGTGTTCTGACGATACCGTTATCCCCATTTAGCAGAGTGTATTTGATGTGATTCAGGGTAGAGTAAAGGAGTACGCCGGCGTCATCCCATGCGGCAGACTTGATTCGGATGGTCTCATGAAGCGTGCTGACCTGCTCTAGAGATTTTGTAACAATGGTAACATTGTGCTTGCTAAGTAAAGCGGCATAGAGCCCGTCACCCGACCAAACAACGTACTTCACGCCAGCTACGGCCAACTCGGCGGTTTGTCTTTTCTGCTGTATGTCATAAAGAACCACGATTGCTGGGGTGATTAGAAGGAGACAGCCAGTGCCGCCAAAGTATATGTCGGTAGTCCCTGGAGGAGGCTTAATAGTTTTTGTAGTGGAATTACTGAGATCTTTGATATCAATCTGCTGCACAGCCTGACTGAAAACCGCAAAACGATTCCGAGCAACAAAGATAGCAGAATTGCCTTGACCCTTTTTCATATCCGTGGGTTCAACTGCTCCGGAAGCGTCCCGAGGTAGATTGACCAGCTCGTAAATGCCGTTATCTGCAGGCGAGGTCACAAGGATTGCCCGTTCGGCAGGATTATATGAGAGTGTCCGTGGTGGTAGCCAGGGGCTACCAAGTTTCTTAAGGGATAACATCGATGGGGACTCGATGTTCTTGGAGAAGTCATACGAGCGTACATTCTTCTCCTTTGTAATGTAAAATAACTGGTTTTGATAGATGGCAGAAGCAGGCCGCTCTCGTTCCAGCTTGAAAACCATGACACCGTTGTCGTGCCCTGCTGCAAAAAGATTAATCTCTGGATGAGCTGCGATGACCCAGAATCTGTCGTTTTCTCTCTTGAACGATTGTACTGAGGTACGCTTGTTCAAGTCCCAAACTCGGATGGTCTTGTCTTCACCAACAGACAATATGAGATCTTGATGGGGATGAAAGAGGCAGGCTGAACAATTTTGGAAGTGACCTCGACATGTATCAACCTCCCAAGCCTTGGTTTCTGGCCGAATATCAGTCATCCACAAGGCATCCAATTCAGCTGGAAAACCTTACCACTCATTCTCCATAGTTTCACAAGTCTATCGTCACCCGCAGATACGATCAAAGGGAGGGTAGGGTGGAATGCAACCCAGTTCACGCCCCGGTCGTGGCCCTCAAGCACAAATTTCACCACTGCGTCCGTGTTCCCAAACATATCGGCCTGGTTCGAGTTGGCGCGAGACATTTGGTCCTCGAAGGTCATTGAGGTAGGGGCTGAATGCTTCTTCCTTAACCCTGATATATCCCAGACCCGGACAGATTGGTCTAACGACGCTGAAACGATCAAGTCATCCTTTGGGTGGAATTGCGCGCACATGGTATAATGGTTATGTCCCGTCATTGTACAGACTAGCAAAGGAAGATTAGTACTAGACGATAGAGGTCTTGGTCCAAGCACTGACTGAGCGATCGATTCTGCCAATTCCAAATCCGAATCGTCTGGTCATCTGAACTTGATAGTATCCATGGAAGCTCGTGATGAAAGAAAACGGTTCGGACGTAGTCCAAATGGCCATTCAAGGTGAAGAGACATCTTCGGCTCTGGTATGACCAGACCTTGATCTTATAGTCATCCCCCCCAGATACAAACAAAGGTTGTGTCTTGTGAAAATCAATGCCCCGGACAGGACCATCATGCTCTTCGAATCGATCGATCAGAGTTCCCATGCGATAGTCCCACAGCTGAATCGTGGAGGAATGTAAAGATACAAGAATCCATGGTCTAGCAATTGTCAGCGCACCGCAACAATTCTGTTGCACAGGCGGGTTACTGACCTCTTCGGGTGGAAAGCTATACCCTTCGCCCTCGACGACTTCGACTCGAACTACAGCCATTGGTTAAGTTTTGCGCGAATTGACGGTGGTGGGGCTTCTTGCCTTGGTCAGCATGTTCGGTGAAGACTGCATCTTTAATCAGGGAGAGAGACAGTTCCCCAGCTGTGGGAGTACGGCATGCAGAAATATCGTTACTGCTTGATTTTGCTGGGTGTCATATGAGACTATGTCTGCATATTATTATCGATAGCAGGCTTGTGAAGTTGGGTGTAGGTGTCCACAGCTTCGGACTCTGCGAAGCGAAGTTGAAATTTTGTGAACCACAGAATTTGATATTCCGCAGCGGAGCCAATCACATCAAGGACCTCTATGAGACCCACGAATATCCTCGACCTTAATATCATTACAAGATGACTGAATCTACATCTATTTCGTATATCTCCGTATAAGCACTTAGAAACTCATGATCGTCTATTGCGTTATGTACTACGCAAGACTTGATTTTTTTAGAAGTAGGATGTATGTGGATGCAATCTCCAAACTTCCACCCCGAGTTAAATTATCTTGCTCCTATCGTTACAAAAACGTAAAATATTCCACGTATGCTCATCAAATAGTAGTACAGTGTAGTTTTACAGTCTCCCCACATGCTAAACCCAGACATAATAAAAATACATGGTGTTGGTACATAGTACTGGTACAAATTAGAAAAAAAGACTCATTATGTGTTGCCGATTAGTGAATTAGTCGTCTCGTAATATGCTAGCAGGCCTGTCCGGCATGAATATCGAAGGCTTTATGTATGGTGAAAGCTCTTGGCCTAAGTCGGCCGTGGTCACCTGTTTGCTTGCGGCTCGAAGTTGATCCCGTCGGAGGCTCCATACTCTAGTTCTCCGCCTTCACGGGAAGGGAAGATTAGCCATTTATGGGTTTCGGTCGCGTGGAGGACTTCGCTTCAGGCTCGAAGTCCAATCCACGAGGCAGTTTATCGGTGTGGGAGCACGTTTGCCCAGGTATGAAATGCAGAGAACCCTCTATGCAAGAGGCAGAAGCCGGAGAATGCGATGTAGAGGTCGATGCAGATTTGGTAGATGCCGAGTTCGTGGGGACGTGGTTGTTATGACAATCCATCTTGACGTGGTTTCACCGACAACGCCAAGGGAAGATAATTTAACAAGAGATAGAACAATATTTTGCCAATAGGTAACAGAGATCCCGGCCTAGATTATTACTGAGGAAGTAGCTGATAGAAAGCGACTTTGGTCGATGCAAATGTAGAAGGATGTAAGTTCGTGCGAATATTATTGACGGTGCGACAAGCAAATAATATTAGGCTTGATCTCGTCCTCTCGAACCTCTAGAAATCAACTTTGGCCCAGGGCCATATCTGCTGCGGGGGCAGATTCATCTCATACGAATATCCGTTGGTACCCATCCATGTAGGAGAGGGATATTGATATTGACGAATCTAGGACATTGTTAGATGCCGAAAAAATAACATGATGTGAGCATTCAACTACTTACATTAGAATTGCATGATGAATCGTAGGATATTCCAAGTGCGGTATCCTCGAATTGATCCCATGTAGGGACTGTTGGCGTTAGAGATATGGGCGACGTAAAAAGCTGTTGATTCTGAAAGCACGATTCGAGCGCTGCAGACTGTGACCGAGGGAGTGTATCCGGAGTTAGAAATTGCGGCGTGCTAGCTTGAGTCTGTAGATAATCCGACATAGGTGAGTAGCAGCTGTCGCTCGACGGATAGAGAGGTGAGTCCACGGATGCTGGAAGTGGGTACACTAAATCAGGGGGTAAGCCGGGGGGTACCGCGCTGATGGCTACATGCGAGAGATCGTTCATAGGCTGGCCAGGATGAGTGACATAGTCGTTCCTCATTGGCTCGGAGATGATTGAGCCTATAGACATAGTGCTCGTTTGTGTAGGTACTACTCGTTGCTGTCCGACAAGAGAAGCAAACGTGCTAGACGTTGAGGGGCTTGAATCTGCGAATGATGCTTCTCGAGTAGACCGAGGAGAGCGTGTGCTCCGAGTGCTAAAACTATCGGTAGGCATGTTGTGTCTGCCATGGTCAGTTTTACTAGCCAGGCCAATATCATAGACTATACATACTGCTTCTCCATGTGCCGAGCTAACAAGTCTGACCGTTGAAATGGCTTGCGACATTCTTGGATCCAACATTGATATAGCGGCTCAGAATTATGGTTGGCCTCATGTCGTCTGCATTAGACGTTAGTGGCTGAACAGGTCTGTAGATACTGCTTTGGTCTCTCGTACTTGCGGTGCTCTGCTCGAGTAAAGATCTAGCACATATCAGCGGTTGCATTGATGGTCAGGACGAATGGGCCATACCTTGGTACAGCCAGGATGCTCACAGGCATGAACCTTCTTGCCCTTTTTTGCCTTGCTGATACGGTGTGTTGTGGGAGTATAAGTGATCTCACCGGCAGAGGCTACCATACCGGGCATAGTTGTTGCACTACCTTGAGGAAATCCTTCACGAGATGCCGAAGACGTCGACTTTGTAGTCCGTCGTCCTCTATGTCGGTCACTAGGGGCCCCTGTGGGTAAGGAGACGTTATTGGAGGTTGAGAACGATTTTCGGCGTCGTGGAGGATTCGAGGATGCTGAGTTGTCTTCGGTGCTCGAGGAATGTTCTGAGGAAGTAGCACTTTGGCGTCTGGTTCTAGATTGTGGGACCCTCAACGGAATGTGCGGGGCGGTCTCATCGGCCATGGTAATTATATGGTACTCGGCTAAGGCTTCAGGTGGATCGTCAGGTACAATACGTTTGTAGACACACAAGGCTCCAGCAATGACTAGAACTCGCTTCGTAAAGTATGATCGACGAGGAGGAAGTACGTCGATGTGCAGATGCTTTGTGGAAAGGAAATTAATTATCAGCCCTTCGCGATGCCGGCGGTACTGTCATGCATCAGTAACGCTGGCTGAGCATGGACGACTACAAAAAAGCGAGACCCCAATATATCTGAGGTGGGGCGCCGATGGAGATAATGTCATCAGCAGGATCTGCAAGCCATAGTTCACAGGCGAGAAAGAAGGGTGATGCCGAGAAACGTTGCCACGTTGGGAAGTTGAGGTGCATCAGCCGTCTAGATCGTAGGTACTGCAATTTCCATTCCACTGTATTAGAGAGAAACCAGCCATGTAGGGTACAGGTACAATGGATATTTATATCGCGGCTGTGCCACCCATACCACTCCATCCGAGGCTTTCTGGAACGACGCCCGAGTATATGGTATCTTCAGTCTCCCATTATTTATTGCAGATAAACGGTCATGTAGAGTCAGGCTCCGATTTGATTTCGACAGCGTGTTGACGCGGAGGTATGGCACGGGAAGATTGATCGACAAGCCCAATGCAGGTACAAGAACATCGTTGTGTTTTGAAAGGAAGTACCATAGCGCGCACGTATGGAGGCTCGCAGACTTTCCGTGTACCATCACCAAGAGAACCGACTACCTTCCACATGCCGTGTAGTAGTAGTAGCCTACGACAGGCACTTGCGACGATGCAACCTTTACGACGATGTTGGGAGGTCGAGCTGGGCATGGAGTTGGTCGGATTAGCCGAATATTAATGCAGTTAGTCTGCATGATGCAGCTCTATTTTGGTGATCAGCCTCGTCGTCGCGCTCTCCGTACTCGATCCTCGTACCGTGCTCTAGCAGTACAGTAGTACGCTGCTAGATAAAAGACAGGAAGCCGTGCAGACAACGGAGACTTCCGCCACGATTTTACCAAAGGACTGGGAGATCCATCTTCCTGTTTACACATCCCATCTAGTAATCGAATATGATGGATTCGTGATCGTGGTGATACCTCAAATGATGGCGGTCTTGGTGGTGGCTTTGAGTGACCATATTTTGCTTGGCAGCTGAGTGAGATGCTCTCTCCACGTACCACGCTCCATTCGAAGCAACTCCCGTAGATTATGCTTGACTTCCGGGCGGTCCTAGTACTACTGTACTGTTCCCTATTACGAGGCTACTGTCTCGAAGCCTGGCTTAGCCCGTCAAGTGTAGGTACCTTAGTCCTTTTGGTCAGGAGGTCTGGGGAATCCTGAACAAGCATTTTGCAGATCATCGGGTGTACCTGACTTTGAAATAATACCATGTGTTCCGTGCCTCATCCCCACATTGCGCACTCTCTGTGGCATTGGAGGAATCTCGCGAATCTTGGCTCAGCGAGGCAAGTGGTTGTCACAGATAGAATCTCGAACCGTAGTATGTTGCTAGCACGTAGCCACACGTGGACATCTTACTTTCCTAAGATACTACATACCTCGATTAGTAGCACGACGTAGTAGTAGTCTTCTGCCTTGTGGCTCATGGAACGACTTTTGTTTCCCCTCCACAGCCGGACTTCGTATTGCGAATACTTCGTGTTGACGCAACCTAAAGAAGCATCTCAGCTTCGCGTCACGAGTTCTCCGAAGCCGCTGTTGAAATTATTCCCGCAAACCGAGAGCGTTTTTCTTCAGTTCCATCTATCCTCATAGGGATAGGCACGGTGACGCCCCAACCGATTGGACGAAACTCGACAAGTTCACGAAAGATGAGACAGTCCAATGCAGGAGTCAGTTGGGGTGATGCACCCATTTTTCTCTGTGCACGTGGCGACTGGGACGGTTTTCCCTTCGTACCTGCATGGACTTGGGGTTCTTTTTGCCAATCGTCCTTGAGAAGGTGCTCTGCCATTGGATTTGCTGTTGCCCATTCGCGAAAGATTTCCCGATCGCAACCTAGAAAGTCTGCTTTGCATGAATCTGCTGTTTCAGTGACCACGTTCTTCGGCTTTCGTTCTGCATCCCACCACTGCACGCTCGCTTGGACTCTTGGCATGTGGAACTACAATCGTCACTTCGCCTCTGTATGATACCCTGTGTAAGGTTCTCGTACTGTATATCCCGTATCTGGCCAGCCTTTCGAGCATACATGATACGGCAAGCAGCGCACCAAAAGTCGATGATCTGCATCATGCGATTCTAAGCTAATGCGAACATGTTTCACATTTCAGCTACGGCTGATTACTATGAGGCAGTCGAGCCGCTGTGCCTTGTGCCACCATGGCCGAGGGCAGTATGGCACCCTTCCACTGGGCTAACAGATAACTAGAAAGAACGAGGACTTCGCTCTGCTCCGACCAAAGCTGGAGGCACCATTTAGTCTCTGTCTTGATCTAGCATCTGCACCACGCTGAGATCATAACTGTGTTGGGTCTGGTGGGTGGTTTGACAACAAAGGTCATGTGTGCAACGTCACAATCAAGTTGACTTAGCAGATACAGATAAGCGGCTCAGCAGTCTCTGTTAAGCCTGGGCGAGAAGATTAAGCCTTGCTAAAGATAGTGTTCCACGCATGATTATGCACACTCGTCTATAGAATAGGCATTGTTGATGTAATCAGCCGTGGGTCAGAACACGCATGCACCAAGTCAATCGTAACGTTTGTTTTACATAAAGGCCCCTCAAAATCGCAACAGATGCGTGCCCTATTACTCGTTGACCAAAGGCCGAGGTTTAGATTAAACAGTAGTAGAGAAAATTTGGACAACGAAGGAGAGCCGAACCGTAACTGAACCATATCGCTCGTGTCGCTGAAGATGGACCATCCCACGCCACTTAGCCGAAAAGGGGCAGTTCCGACCACAACGCCTGATCACTAGAGGGTTTGAGTCTACTCCAGCCTGCATTCCTCCTGATAGCCCAAAATATCTTACTATGAGATTTCGCACCATAAATGCATGGACAGCGAACCACGAACTCCCCCCCTGTATGCTCTTAACACGCTGTTTCGTTCGATTCTTCTCAATGTCGTGGATTTGATTCGCCAGTCTCTCGAGCCGTATCTCCAGCTGCCGGTCTAGCACTAGAACTTTGCATCCTAGAGGAAGTAGGTTGCGTCAAACCTGTAACAAAAGAGAAAAGCCCTCCCTGAGCCGAACTAGTCTCCCCATCAGCAAGAGGAGAAATGGGACTAAACACCTCATTTGCTCGAGCGGAAGAGATCCGTGATCTGCTTGGCGACGACGTTCCCCTTGAAGATTGACTGGGGGGTGAAGGGGCAACATATTGACGTCGCGAAGAAGACCGAGGCGGAGGTGTACGCCCGAGGTGGCGATCTACTGGTGACGGCTGAACTGACGAGCGATTTAATGGTGACGAGCCAACCGATCGGTCTACTGGCGAGTGATTTACAGATCTGATGGTGGGCGAGGAAACAGCGGAGTTCGGGGTTGGGAGCGGAGGAGGTGAGCCCGGCAATTCCCTTGGCGAGTCCGCTGGCAATTCCACCGGTGTTGAGGAGGGATCATACATCTCATGCAACGGCCTCAACATAATTCTTCTCGAGGCCAGCTCTGGTATAGTCACAGCTGCTCCAGGGGCTTCGGCCACAAATGACCGATCTCCTGGGTATTTTGCCTTCTCGTTTACCCACTCCGCTGGCGGCGTCTCCGCCTTCTGTTCAATGACGTCTGGCCCACCCATTTCGTATCGTGCATGGTCAAAGTCCGTATCAAGTTCTGCCTTAGCAAATCCTTGTCGAACAGCCTCTGCTGGATCCACCTCAGGTTTCTTATTTCTTCTTGCTTCCTCCGCTTTTTGACGCCTCTTCCTACGTTTCATAATAAAAAATAGTACGGCCCCGCATACAGCAAGGACGACAACTACCACGACCGCCACAACAATACCAACGGTTTTACCTGAACCGGGTGATCCACCAGCTTTGGTATTGCTAGGCGTGGTTTTATTTGCAGAATCAGCGATAGGTTTGATAGCAATGAGGTTTTGCTGCATGTTGTCATTGAATACACATTGCGAAATTGAGAAGCTACTATGTTCCCAATCAACAATAAGATACCTAGTTTTATGTGAGATTAAATCGTTCATTCAATGTAGTTGGTGGCCGCTTACGCTTCCTGAAGAAAGGCCCTGCCTAACGTATATTGTTGTGTTCCATTGGCCCTTCTTAGTGGGAAGTACCTCGTACCCTTATCAACTATAGGTGGGGTCACTCTAAGATCGAAACTGGCATATGGCAGCGTTATGTTGGTTGTCGGGCCTCCGCTACCTGAATTGCCAAGCGTGAAGGATATGCTGGCATTGTGGGACAACAACGAAGCGTGTAGGGTGTCATTCACAAGATAGAGGCCAGTCCTGTTATCAAAGGTTAAGCCGAACGCCGTTTCAAAGGCTAGACAAGCTTCCAACGGCAGCCAAATTTGGGCTACAGTTGAGTCAACGTAGGCATTGATCCCAGACGGCAATAGTTTATGAGTCTTCCCGTTTTGGTCTGTCGAGACTATCGATTGAATACCCACAACGATATCGCGGTCGTTGTCTGGAGCAAAAGTGAATGACATAGGATTTGGTGCAAAGCGTGACTGGTCGTAACCCCCGAGGGTCAAGCTCCCGAGTACGGATTTTAGACCTACTAACATTAGGCCAAAAGAGTAGGAGACTGTATAACGACAGACTCACGGTATTGAGCTCCGGCTGTATACCCGAAGCTTACACTCGGGATCAAAGACTGATTCCTTAAGGACGTGATAAAACTGGGTTGGCCTTCCGCTCCGAGTCCCGAAAAATTTGTTGGCTTAGGGTTTACTCCAAACATGCCAATGTAGAAATCTTGGGTGCCAATGCCCCCAATCACTTGATTCTCCAGGGTGGGTCCACCGCTCCCTTGAATTCCTAGGCCCAAAGTGTCGTTTCCAAAAAGTCCATTGCCTGGAATACCCAAATTCTGCTCGGTGAACAATTCGTAGTAACCCACTTGCGCCCAAGTCGATGAGACATTGGGATTGAATAGCTGTCCACGCGCATCAGGACAAGCAGTGTCGCCCTGAAGACAGCCTTGAGGTAGAATGACCCACGTATCCTCGCTGGCTGTTGAAATAAGCACACGGACATCCTGTGCCGGCGTGCCTACTCGAACCGTGAAAGTGGACCATGGACCATCCGGACCATCCCTTCATCACATTGTTAGCGACACAGATCACCAATAGAAATTCCAGTGGGCTTTCAACGAACCAATTCTGTGCCGGAGAGAAAGAGATAGGTGTGGGTGACGCTGAGGGAGACGCGGTCGCCCGCTCCACTAAGACGGTACTCTGGGCGCAGACCGGCAACACACTGACACAGTGCACCAGCAGGCATAGAAGTCCTCCGCAAAAGCCATACATCTCGGACAATGCTGCATCAAGGGCCCAGACTGAAGAATCCGAGCGTTTATTCGTACGGATTTTCCGAGCATCTCCGGTCAAACAATCATCGCCAAGGACCAACGGTGAAGACGCCGGAAAGATTCCTTTCGGACCACCTCAAGGAGCGATGTCGTGGAGAGATGGTCTACCTATTAAAATCTAATCACTTCGACTCCATGGGAAAGCCCATGAGCGGTGCGCTACACCAGGGCCAAGTGATTTAGGGTTCCGGTCAGCCCCGCTGCAACTGCAATCTCCTCTGACCAATCAAGCTGTAGCAGGATGCCTGACAGCGCGCCTACCTATGAAGATTTGCTGACGACGTATCTTCAGCTACCTTAGGGCTGGGACTTCTCGGCACCGAGAAGTCGTCTCCAAATAACATATTCTACAACGAAAGAAACATAACGTTTGCAGAGCGAAGCACAACCAATAGAAATAAGGTATCCCCGAACATAGTTCGATGAAGATCATCGGCATGAGAGCACTGGAGTGACAAATACAGCAACAGTCAGCTCGATCGTGTATAGACAATCAATTCCGTCTTGAGGCCCAGAATGAGAATTTCGAGTTGCGTGGTGACCATGCAATGAGTGGATTTATATCAACCTTGTTCGGGAAAAGGCCATCGAAGCTTATCCGGCCCTTGGCATTCTCAGAACTTCTTCAGCATTCGTCATCAATCCGGAATGCAGGGCTCCACATGGTAAACGGAAGATATATCCTCAATATGGGACCCGATACTGAGCCGTCTCGGTCACCAGTGACCTCGAGACAGTGGCTGTATGGAGTGTACTTTCGCGTTCGTTGTTTATGAGCTGATAAGACTCGGCCGGCCCCAACTTGATCAACAATGAGTGGGCATAGAATGACAACCTCCAGACATTCATCTGCGTTTGAGGTTACATTCCTGACGGTGGACGACTTTATAGGTTTAGTGCTTGATGATGCACGCCTATTGATTCTTCAGTCCTCTATGTCATAATGTTGTTATCTTGGAAATTGACTTGGATTATGCCTTACAGGAGTTAGGGGTGAAGTAGGCAATCACTTGGAAACATTCGCAATATATTGGCCACTCTCTGTCTGCTAGTGTCCATAGATGAGCATTTTCCACTACTTGGGGTCCGCCATTGCTATCCGGTTCCTACTACAGTGTCGAGAGATATGACTACTAACACTTTGGGCGAACTCTATGTAACAGTATTACTATCTGGAAGGAAAGCGAGAAAGAAGCTGCTGAATTCTAGAAGACTTCTCATAAGAATTATTACCACACTCAGAGGGGGCATATGGGGTCTGGGTTAAAAGGACACAATGCTACTTTCAAGGCTTCTAGCCTTGGACTAATCGACATATTTCAAGCCTCTGCTTGTGCTCTACGCTCTGCGCAAATGCGAATATAGCTCTTTATTGACGTTTTCTGAAAGCTTCCTTATTCGAAAGGTAGCAGTTTCCCAAGGGTTCCCTGCATGTTATAATATTAAACTATTTATATCAGGTATCTATATGGCTAACAACAGAGGAACAGCTACGACGTTAGCCCCCTGATAAGCCTTTATAAGCTCCTGCCTATGGTATATACTGGAGCTTTCAGAACTCAGCCTCTATGTTATGAGAGACAGCTCAACAGGACTCTGCCTTCATACCCGACGAAGAGAAGATTCCGAGGCTTGAACCAAGCATGGATATTGCACTCAGCCAGGGATCGCCTTCCATGGATATCTCTGGGGCAAATATTCGTGGCAGTTTTCGAGCTAAGTCGAATCTCCTTCTACTTGACGTGCGAGTGTTTCCGTTTTCATGCCTGAAGACCAAGAAAGATTTTAAGGTAGCTATCTTATTTCTAGGTGTGGAGACCCCATATCTTCATTATCATAAAGAGCAAGATTCGTACCTAAGCTCGAGTCCTTTGAGGTAGTTCTTCATGGCCAAGCAATATCTGTTGATTTTCAATCGCGCTATAGAAAGCTTGGTCCAAGAGAACTCAATGAAAAGATGATATCAAAATATTCCCGCTTTTCTCTCGTACCCCAACAAAATAAGAAATGGTTCATTCCCTTTTGCACATTCATCTCCTTATGGGAGACTGCTAGTACAGAGCCTGGGTTCTGTCCCAGGATCGGCCATTTGGGAAAGAGTGGATCACTGCATGGGCGCTTCATCATCCGACGGTGGTTCCTGTTCGAGGATGGCCGATGCATCGCTGGATGGAGCCCGCCTTGCGTTCTCTGTGGTTTGCCGGACTAAAGCCCTAGCCATCATTCGACGAGATTCTTCGATGGACAGCCCCTCCCAGCTTACCTCGAGATCTCTCATGTGAATCCGGGCATGCAGATTGTTGGCGTCTTCTATCCAATTCTGGGTCAGAAACCGCTCTAATGGCGACTCCGAAGACGGTATAGCAAGCGAGCCAAACAGCTCATAACCCCAAGTACGGAAGGACTCTGGGTCGTGCATGCTCCTTCGAAACGCTAATAGGTTCTCGGAAAGGACGACGTGCGATGCATACGGGATGGGTAAAGGCGCATCTGACTGAGTGAACTATAAGCAGGAATTATCTACACACAAAAAATTATCTTACCTGTTGGCTTACTGGGATAATCTTGTACTCAGACGATTCGGATGGTTTTGATACTCTTACTCCCGTGTCTTCCGACCGGACGATTGTCTCCCCCTTTTCCGATAACCCAGGTTCGTTGTCTTCCGTATTACCTCCTTCCAATTCTGCTTGTTGCAGTGTTGACACGTCGTGGGCCTGTGCGGGCGTACGAACATCAGAGCCACCAGCATGCGGCACCTCTGAGTCATTTATCCCTGTCGTCCACGTGCTGTCTAGCGTATCAGTCTTCCGAGTTGGCTCGGAACTGGTTCTGTTTTGGTCGTCTGTGTCACTGCCCTGGAATGGATCTCTGTTGTGGTCTGCCATTCCTAGACTGTTTGATAGTAAAGAACGGGGTCTAAGATCTGTGCGCTTGGAGCAATCACGAATTTCTAGCGTCTTGCCTGCTCAAGTCTTGACACTACAGCGAAGATCTCGGTTCTCTGGTCCTAGCACGCAGGTTATAGACAAAGATCCCAGAATCGATGAGTAAAAGGGGAGAGGAGGTAGCAACTTCAAAGACGATACTGTATAATAATACGGCAGCAGATGGCCCGGGTTTTACTGGTATTTCGCGGATCAACTCCTTATACTAGACGAACTGTAAGGTTTCGAGAGCCAGGCATTTACGGAAGGTCGATTCCGAAAGATTGGCCCCTCTCTGAGATCTCTGCGTGGACCTGGACGGAACCCCTGAAGCGGATAGTCTAAGCAGCATCTTGCTAAAGTATCTTCATCGGCTTGGACACTTGCATTGATCTAAGCGCCAAGAAGTAATCGCTCATTGCATTAGCACCTGTCATCCAACAGGGTCAGCGACGAGGAGCGGTGGTTTGCGAGTGGGAGACACATGCAGTGTAATCACCACACCTACCCATATTCGAAGGGGAGCTGACACAAAATCCAAATAGCACGGAGGATCCTCTACGAATCAGGTATTCTCCGGTGGAAGAAGAGTGTGGGGATTCGCGGCACTTCCACCATCGTCTCAACCATTAAGTTTCCTACTAACGGCGGCAAGGGCTGATATTGAGTTATAGAACAGACTCTGACGTTGACCCACAAAACTTTGTGCGCCAAATGGATCTCGCTGGAAGGCCCGGTACGGTGGGAGCTTTTGGGGTGCCCGTTGCGGCATCCAAAGTTACCAGTCCTGCGGGCTCTCAAGCAAAGCAGGGCGTCGGAAAGATTACGAGTATCCTGCATTAGCGGTTCAGCCTACAATTTTCCAATCCCACCTTATTATTATTCCCCTCCAGAAGGGTAATGCTTTGAACGTCGCACTGGTATCTCGCACGTTACTCGGTCGCTTACCGCATTTCTGGCTTTCCAACTCGAAACAGGGAGCGGCTGAAAATTTGTGTTCCCACTCATGATGCGTAGGACCCTATTGAACTTCACAGTGGAGCTTCAGGTGCGGCAAGAAACGGCTTTCTTTGAAATGTGATTACGCCGGTTGAGACCCCAGTTGAAATCAGCGAATCATGCAGCGATCAAGCCTTATGCTTGTCCCACTTTTCAAGGATCGGCCCTCCCGAGCCCATGGCACTGGCAACAGGCTTACGAAGTAGACTACCTGGATGGGCCCACCTGTTCGCCCTTCACACGCAGCCGTGCTAGTATGCCTTGAGTACGCGCCGGAAACTGGAGGATTGACCACTAGATTCTGGAACATCGTCTCGTGCAGATGCCTCTTATCCCTAAAGCAAGGATGAACAATGTCGATCACCAACAATTACAGTGCTCTTCCCCTGAAGCTGGATAGCAGTCGCCGATCTCTCAGCGATTGTCCCAAGACCACGGCGTTAGGACTTGGACGCATGTTGTGAAGTATCTGTCAAAGCAGCTCCCTGACGAAATCCGTGGAAAGCGCTGATCCCACGGCTACCGACCCGAGGCCACGGTTGTGGAAACAATAACCAGGTTTCTGGATCTCCCGTTTAGCGAGGCTGAATCACAATTGGGAGCCATTGTGCCCGTCCCTCCCACTTCTTCGGCCTTAACCGCCTACTTCTGTTAAACTTTCCCCAGACGCTGTGATCACATGTACGACTCGATCCAAGGACCCTGGGAGATTCACATGTCATGGCTGCAGGAGTCCGACGTTCAACACGATCATCCGGAAATGTACTAGTCACTAAAGGCACGGCCTTGGGAAATGCCGGGATTTCTGTAGAGACTGTAGGAAAGATCGTCGTTCTTTCGAGTTTGTGGGCTATCGATCTATCTAGATAGACTATGCTCGACCAATGAATTCTACGAATGTTCCGGAAGGAAGATCCAGCAAAAAGGGAACCGCCTTGAAAGAGAATCCAGGCAACTCTTCAACAGAAACTGCCGTTGCTTTGACCCTTCTTAACCCTTTCATCTGGTAATACTTCGGGAAAGTTCCGTTCGGACGTCTGTTGCTTTCCCCGTCTCGATACTACAATTCTCCTCCGAACCGTATCAAGCCGCAACTTTATGAACATGGTCCGATGGCCATCTTACCTTGCCAACCGCCTTGTCTCGTCACGACAGAGAAGTATCTCCTCGGTAGCTTTACTGATCCTCAGCTTGCGACCCGGAACCACGGACATGGGAGATATATATGGTCGTTCTGTACCACTCGCGTTACAACATGCTCAATTAAATATTCTATGACTTCACGTCATACCAATTAAAACACAAATAGGCCCTCAGCCTGCATACCGCATCACTCTTAATGGAAACCTCACGCGCTCGCCCATGTCTTCCAGGCACCTAACCAGCAAGACTCCGTTTCCGGGACTCTTCAGTCTCCAAGCGCATCCCGACTACCCATAGCCATATGTCACAAATGCCAAGTCTTAGGAGCTCAGCTCAAGGCACCAGTCTTAGCAAGTCCAAGCATCTAAATCCGCAGAGTGCAAAGATCCCAGCAGACTCTATGAAAGATAGCATCCATACGAATTTCGGGGATTCAACGGCTATCCATCAGGCTCACCTCACCAAGAACGGTGCAGCCCTTGCATCATGACGACACCTAGTTCTTTTTTAGTCCGATCCCGAAAAGTTCTTAGGTCAAACAGCCATACACTGCTAAGAGAGGGAACTGCAACAAAGCTAAAGATCATACATCACATCCCTGGCGCTATTTGCACCCCCCCCGCACGTGACGCCCATGAAGCCTTTGGTTGAACAAGAAAACCCGTTTGTCGAGATGTCCTCCCAGCGCAGAATTCCAGGAGATACACCTATCATCTACAGCAAAGCTAGACAAGCACCATGATACCGGATGAATAGACACCAGAAGAAAACTAAATAGGCACCTCGCCCACTCCGCTCCGCTCCGCTCCGCTCCACACTCCACCTCCCCGCCCCCCATCCGCCTCGTCAAATCTAGGTAGATGTATCAAACACCCAACCGCTTCCATAGCGTAGATATCCCGGACCCATCTCCCCAACCCCACCCCAAACCCACCCACAACCAAACCACAGGTCCTCCCATCCCCCTCCACTTCTCCCAAATATCTTCCTAATCACCACACCACCACACCACACCACCACCCCTACTTCACGAATCCCCAAAACCCAACCCCCTTAAAAGTCACCCATATCCCCCACCCCCACAGCCCTTCTCAACTACATACAGTACACAAGCCCGCAAACCGGGCAGCCGTTGTTGTTGTTGTTGTTGTTGTATGTACTTCCTTCCATCGAGATACCAGAAGCTAGCGAAAAAAAAAAAACCTTCATTTCGTTATAGATAGGATTGTTGTACTATCTATGTACCATGTAGTTAGAAAAATATCCAGATTAGAAAAGCAAATCATTTGCCCAAATGTAAAAAAAGAAACATTTTAAAAAAAGAATCAAAAATATTTGATACATATACTTATTTTTTTCTTCTTCACCAATTCAAAAAAGGGGTGTGTGTGCCCTTACTTTGATTACGGAAAAAGAGTCTGTTTTTTTCGATTTTCTCTCGTGTCCCACCCCCCCATCACCATCACCATCACCACCACCCCTCACATCCCCCGCGCCTCTCTCTCCTCCTCACCCCACCCAATCCACCCCTAACCCCCTCCCTCAATCTCCCCGCACACTCACGCCCATCATCTGTGAGCCCTCTGCTTCTCTGTACACCGCCTCCGCACTCAAACCGAATCATAAAAATCCCTTTCGACGGCGAGAGCGTCAAGGAGGTGGGGTTCGAACCGAGGGATGGGCGGTGGAGGGGAGGGGCGGGGGGTGTGGCAAGGGGAATGTGGGGGTTGTTTGGGTGGGGGGGAATCTGGGATGATATGGGGAGTGAGCGGTTGGGAGGAATTTGCGTTTGGGGTTTGGGAAGTTCTTAGGGTGGGGCGAGAAGGGGGGAAGTATGGCTTGAGAGGGGGCAAAGAAGGTGGAGTAGAGGAAAAGAATGGTTGGGAGCCGGGAGTTTGAAGAAATGGGTTAAAATAGTGGTAATTCCACGCCAGCTCATCGGCGCCAGGGTATCTATATTGACAAACGCATCTTAAAAAATCATCGAGGAAAACCCGCTTGACCGGAATATATCGGTCCTTCTTTGAAGATCCCTTCAACCTATTGAGACCATTCTTATTCGTAATGCGCCAAACTCCATCGCTGTGCTGATCCGGTAAAATTACTCACATTCGTTTCGTGCCCTTTTTGTTTAGAGGTCCGTTTCCTCGAGAGGTTTTGTGGGAAATGCTGTTGATATCCCATGGAATCGAAAATCTAGTTTCCTTGACCTCCTTTCAAGACGTAATTTTACTCCCTAGGGTTAAGGTTTGAAGACGCCAGAGCCAACCTTTACAAATTCGACAGCGTATTCGCGGGCCACATCCAACCATTGAGCGCTTTCCCCGCCTCTTCTTTCCATTCCGCTACGGTCCATCTTGTCTCAGACCCCTTTACTGCCCCTTCAAGAGCCTTGCTCACCTCCCTATTCTTCAAGATCCGAGACCCCTGTTCCCCGTTTCTCGCAAATTCCAGCGGCTTCCCTTCCCTGCACATGCTCAACTTCTGCACTTCCATTTTTGCCCCTGCAAACGGGCTTTCCCCAGTTGCAGATATTATCAATGTTACAGCAAGAGCGTAGATGTCCGAAGCCGGGGTTATGAAGGCTTGGCCGTTAGAGAGGGAGAGGAGTAATTCTGGGGAGGCGTAGGCTGCTGTAATGGCTGACACTTGCTCCGGAGAAGTAATGGAGGAGGTGACAGAGGAGGAAGAGAAATCGGCGTAAAGAGGGGTATAGGCATCTGGGCTGTCAGGGTTGGGAGAAGGCTGGAGCAGGATGTTGGCGGGTTTGATATCGCCGTGAATGCAGGATTTGGAGTGGAGAAAATTAAGCCCATCGATTAGGTGGGTGGCAAGATGAGCCCATTGAGAAGTGCCGATGACGGGGTCGAACATTGTTCTCGTAGAGAAATTCGCACGTGCCGTTTCAGCTGCTGTTTTGGCACGCGACTCCAGACTCAGCGGTACGGGACTCATAAGGATGCAGTGAGCGGGTCCATCGTAGCCGTGGAAAGGAACGAGATGATTCTTTGCGACGGGGGAGGCGTGCAAGTATGTGAGGATGCGGGCTTCGAAGTCAAGGACCTTGTGCGCGTCACGGCGAGATGGAGCTTTGATAGCTAGAACGCTTTGGACGTTGTCGGGAGGGGTGGAGGTGATGATCGGGGAGGTTGGAGGGGTGAGGAAGGCTGGTGGGGGAGTTTCTGGTTTAGAGCATTCGAGGGCACGGTAGACGATGCTCCAAACGCCGCGGCCGTACTCTTCGTAGCCAGAGGTGGAATCTATGAGCTGGTACATTTTGGTTGGTGGTCGTGGTGTTGTTTCTTCCCAGGAAGGCTCTTTCCCTTGACCATTTTGCGCTTGCTGGGATTGTTCTGTGTCCATTTTTGTTATGCGCGGTCTCCGGTCGGGTACGTCATAAAGACTTGTGCTGCTCAACGAGAGAGCATCTGCACTTGCAGAAGCTCTTCTGTATGGTGGTCTCGATGGCGTCAGGGGGGGCGTAAGTGTCTGACTTGCTCTAGGAGTAGCATGAGTCACTGGCGGTGAATTTGCCATCGTTATAGGGCTTGAGCGCTTGCGTGAAGAGCATAGAGATTGTAGTGGAGGTGGTTCGTGACTGATGAAATTGCTGGGCTTGTCGACGTTGCAGGCCGAAGAAGCCATATCGTCCATGAGCGCAATGAATAGAGATTTTAATCCACCGATACAAGCTGAGTGAGCCTTACAGTGTAAATAAGGAAACGGCGCGGTAATCAAAGTTGCATATTGCGGGAACTGAATCTCTTGATTGGAAAACGCTCAGTGGGAGCAGCAGCGGAGAACGTGGAGAGATGTGCGAGATATTAGTGGACGAGAGAGAACAGCATATATACAAGACAATGGCACACGGGCAATGCAACTTCTCCCCAGTAGATAAAGAAGCCTACGACAATGACCTTGTTGTCTTCTTGTGTGTAAATCGTTCTCTTTCTTTTTTTTCTTTTCTTTTTGGGTGCAAAGATGAGGGGCAATTTCCACTGTCAGTGCCTTCGCTATCTCAATCCAGTAGTTCCGAAATTCGATTCATCCGAAAAGGGAAGTCGCAATAGTCAACGGAAGCAATGGAATTATTTAATTGCGACAGAATGAATGTAGGAAGACGCAACAGCAGTGAAGCGGGTGTTACATATATCGTATACCTGGCACGATAGGGAGCAACAACCATCTCTCTGGTGCCACCTGACATGGGATTCATGCAATTGTTCGGATGACGTCTTTTTGCAAGTTGCGCTCGTTCATTGATTGGGTGGCGAGCGCGGGACCCGGCTTCGTGCGAGTCATGAGCAAGTTCAAAATCCCTTTCGGGTCGCTGCATGGAATGCATGTTTTACGTTCCAGATCTGGATGTCACGTAGAACGATACGTATGATATTCCGTATATGTATCATTTGTGGGTACCCATTTAGGGTTTCGTAATTTCAAATTCTCTGGTGGATAGCTCTCATTCCACTAACTAACCTCATGCCCAGCTAGACTAGAACACCATAACCCATTTCCATGCTATGCGAAATGCTAAACCTGCGAGAGAGGCACGACGCCACGAAGGACGAATGCCAAGCACGATATATTGGAGTGGAGCGGATATTCAGTAAGTACGTAGAAGAGGTGGTCAACGAGAGCCCAGAAGCATGTATCAGGATCAAGCCCGTCCGCCAGCACCATGCAAGACCGAATGCTGCATCGCCGCCAAAATCACTCAGTGGTATCCGCAAAAGCATCGCCAAAAGCCAAGCCTGCCCATGTAAAGATCGTGAAGTACCAAAAGACAATACCGACACCAAAGGAAGGAGCCCATCGTTGCAACTCAAAAAACCTTCCAAGAACTCCCGCTAGGCCTCCGATAACTCAAAACAGCAACTCTTCTGCGCTTCTTTCATGGGTATCTCATATGCAGCCATGACAGAGTTCTTGCACCGTAGAGCTCGTCACATCATAAATCATCAGTGCAGCCATGCCAACCATCCCCCTTCTTCATTCACAATTCAATCCTCCAAGTAAGTAAAGTTACACACAGTTTCGAAGAGAATTCGGTGTACTAGTGGGTTGGAGCTGTAGAAGCTTTTTCACTACTAGTTGCCACGGCGACAAGAACTTCAAGACCACTCATATCGTTTTGCTTTGGTGTAGTATGCTGGGAAGCAGCCAGAGCACTAGCTTCAGATACCAAGGGGTAAGCCGAGGGAGCTTGACCTTGATTGGTATAATTCTAGTGCAGGAATGTCAGATTTACCAACAAGCCTTAGGGCGGCACATACCTGTTGAGCTGCGGCAGCTGCTGTATAGTTAGATTCGATATAACCATTACTATGTACAATCGAAGGATGATACTCGGGTGCGGAGAACAATGGTGTCGGTACCCCGTCGCTACTGCTGGAGTCTTCGGGTGACCGTCGCTGTTGGAGCTGGACTTGTTGAGCGGCTGGTGGAGGCCCAGCGTACCATCCGTGCCGCTTACTCCTGTTTGGCGTTGCGGGCAACAGATACGAAGATTCCGCTGGACGCTTTTGAGATTCCTGATGGATGACTGGAACTGCGCCAGGAGCTTGATGCGTCCGAGAAGGCGAAGGTTTAGCAGCAGCATCCTGAATATCTGCTAATGTTTGCTGGCCCCATATGCCGGCGTCCTTGTTCGGCGACGTGCCATATGCTGCTATGTCGAGTCTTGTTAGATTTTGGTGAAGCGACATGTCCCACGAAGCATGGCCCCTCCTATCATTGGGCCCAGAGGTGTTCTGCACTGAAGGTCCCGGGTAAACGGGCGGTCTGCTTGGAGAATCGACTTGCATCGGACTTGAACCTCGTGCAGGCGTTGCAGGACGATGAGAGATCTGGTCAAATGTTTCAATGCCTGGTAGTCGCTGTGACTGACTGGCCGCCTGAGTAGCCTGCGGAGCAAAAGCTGGCTGGGGCGCATCGGCACTTTGGTAGTAGCTAAGTCCACTAGTCGCTGGACGAGAGTAATTCGAATATGTGCTTGGATGCCACGTACGTCTTCTCCACTCGGCTTCAGCAGCTAGTGCAGAGTCGCGGCGTGTGAAGGAGTACGTTGAGCTTGTAGGACTGCCGTACATACTGCTATTGCTCGACAAAGCTGATGAATTTGAAGGAGCTAGAGGACTGAGGTAAGGAGGTGGAAAGGTACTACCATGTGGTGACTGGAAAGGGTTGACCCCCGATGGAACAGAGAGCCTCCGACCATGAGTTGGGTTGCCGCCCCAGAGACTCATACCACGCGACGCGGCAGACACTGGGGATCCTATTGACGAGCCATATCCAGGACTATTTGGACCGTTGGAGTAGGTTGTTGACGTAGGCGTGCTGATGTCTCCTGAGTTTTCTCTCAACTGCGTATACTGACTAGGTGGAGTCGATGGCTGAATTCTTGTGATATCTAAACTCAACCTAGTCCGTGAATTTGGGTCGCTTGCCATCATTAGAGGTGGCGGCCTTCTTCGGCCATCGTCTCTGCTTATGGTAGATGTCGTGGATCCGATACTGGAGGTCGATAAATTCCGGCTGTGGCCCCTACCATGGCTCCCTTGACTGCTTGCTGTTGATGCCCGTGATCTGCCGCTTCCTGGCCGTACGCGGTCCGTCCGAATCTGCCGTTGGAAGCGAGTGCCAGTAGCTGCGAGAGAATCTCCAGGGATTTCTTCATTGACGTGCACCGTCTGCGCGTGCTGACGCAGGTTATCAAGTCGGGAAAACCTTCGGGAGCAATGACATTGGAAAGGCCGTTCCCCGGTGTGTTTCCTGGAGTTATTTAGCAAGGTTCAACTGTCGCGGGTATCCCACAACCTACCGAATATGCCTGGCAAGGTGTTCACTCCTCGTAAAGCTCAAATTGCATGGGGGAAAGTCGGTACAGAAGAATCTTTGTCCTTTTTTCTTCTTCATTGGCCTGCCTGTCTCGCCATCTATACTTTCGCCGTCCGAGCCTCCATCTCCATCTCCATCGTCCGAATCATCCATGTCTACGTCCTGCGATCCCACAGTTTGTATGGACCGGTCCGAATTCCCACGACGTAACTCCTCTCGCTGTATCTTGCTGGTAGGTTGAAGTTGGGATGACGGAAAGGAGTTGCTGAAAGGTGACCTCGGTAAAGGTCGTTGGCCTTCAACACCGGCGAAGCTGAGCCTTGTAGGTGTAGTAAGTGCCGACCCTTCAGTCGATGGAACGATGTGGGAGCGATCTGCGTTGGTAGGAAGCGCTCGAGGAGTTGTGGGAGACGTCGCCTCGTTCGAGAAGTCGTTTAGCCCTAGACCTACGTTTACTGAATGAAAGGCGGTCGTCATGGCGAGGCCGATAAACAGACTTGCGGTGAGATGTAACAACGGGGTGCCTTGGGCCGGCAGATGTCAAGGGACAATGCGCAGCCTCGGGATTGGTCGAAGGTCGGCGTCGTCATGCATCAGTTCGTTAGGTTAACGGCCAGATGTAGAGCATCCATGAGCACGTCAAGTACAGTTGGAGGTAAGTAGTGGTCCAGGCGGCTAGAGCAGAAATTGCGACGCTGATTCCGAATGGGGGTTCCCTGGTAAGTATCCTCTTCAGCCGTAGTTGAGGAGTCTTGCCCTGATACGCCGAGATGGCGGGGGCTCAGGAACAGTGGAGAGGCCCGATAAGCCAGACAAAAAGTGGGATGAGATGATGAAGAACAGACGCTAAAACATGTTAATACAAGTGAGACTGATCAGAATGCCAGTGACCGGACGAAGACTGGGATGGCCAGATGTCGGTGATATGATGAAACATCGAGTGTGAAGAGTGTGTGTGGATGAGAGACCTACCTTACCTTACATAGCGGGGTTGTTCGCAAGTGGGTGCATAAAGGATCTCCTCCAAATTGACCGACTAGACTAGATAGATACCTTAGGTAGCACAGGGGGGGGGGGGAAGCCCAGCTAGAACTAAGGGCCAGATAAATGTAGGCCCTGGGTCCGACCTTACGAGCCTGATGCGAAAGCGAAGGGCTTACGAGGCTTCATTTACGGACATTGCCCGATTACTCAGGGTAACAATAGTGCAAAGTACCTTACCCTTACCTTTTCCCTCTTCACCCACTACTACAGTAGCAGTGGAGACTTTGGTTGCCTTGGTAGTCGCAATCACATGCTGACGGCAAGTCTTGAGAGACACTGCTCGTCTGCTCCTCGCGCATGAAGAGTACTACTAAGGCAGGGCGGGCGCAACAACAACAACAGTAAGAACTGTGATACGTCGTCGGATCTTTTTCGCACCAGGGCGTCTCTTGGTGTGAGCCGCGGGAATCGTCCTCAGCTGAGGAAATGCAAATCAGCGGCAACTCGGGTCACAGAGACGCATATGGGGGGTTGGTTCGCCTCGCGAGCCTGCAAGGATGGCTGTCAGGTACATAGGTGTTGCTTGGTACCTTTTCGTCGTCTCAAGGGCACATGGAAAGGACTTTGGTCGCTGAGTCCAAAGATTTGACCATTACCACGCCGTTGTTTCGCGGATGCATCTCCGCTGGTTGTTTCTGCCTACCTAGAATACCAGTAGCCTCACTCTGGAGAAACCTCCTCTGACCATGGTCCATGTCCGCACCACTGATACCACGACTCGGTTTCGCCCTCTTGCGGTCAACTTTCACAGCCTCATCCCACAGTCCTTTTACCCATGATCGAGATTGTTGCCCCGCTTTCTAATGGCCCCCAACCGAGGGAACCATCTGCAATCGATAACAGATAAGCGCCGCCACTTTCCAGATCCAGATCCCACAGCCCTTCTAGGCTTCTTTCGTGGTTGGATTGACAGCCAAGCTTCGGGGATCTACGGCTAAGGATCGTCCATGATTCAATGATCGCCCGCCTAGGGTGTCTCGAAATCATGTGATCTTGAAGCCCTTAACCCCAAAGTCCGATGATCCAGTTTTCCCCTGAAGTTATCAACAAACTCAGATGCTCCTGCTAAAGAAGGACCAGAAAGAACTAGAGTCAACTTAATGTAGTTTCAGGAGAGTATGTTTTACTCTTGTTTGATAAAGTTTTGTAAAATATAATGGTAAATCTATGTAAATATCCATCTGCATCTGGATTTCTTAAACTTCATGATAAAGCTTCAGCAGAACATATAAAAAAAAACACGAAGAATTTTAAAAAAAACACTTTTAAATATGATCGATACTGTGATCCATGATCTAAAGAACAACTAGAATAATGCAGTAGAAGGTATTTAAAAAGGCCAGTCGTGCGGTTGTAATTGAATAGAGTTTCGGATCTTGTCATTTGCTGGATCGACAACTGTCGATCGCAAATGTCCATGCCAGACAAACGCTCGATTATGGTTACAAAGAGCCGCCTGCCGTTGTATAGCTTCTGCTCACCTCCCCAGTGCTCCCACAACACTCCCCACCATAACCGCCGCCTCCCTCTCCCACGCGCCTTCTCGCCCTTTCATTCCCCCTGGCCCCTGACTTCCTCTGAACACGCACTCCCTCATACTTTCCCTTATCTTGTCCCTCTGACTCCTCAGCGTCCTCGAACTAGCCCCTCCTCGTGCCACGAAGTCCAATACCCGCCCGGCCAGTCCTTCCGCCAGACTGCGCCAGAAGTAGGAGGGGAGGGACGAGGTATCCAAGGCTGCCAGAAGTGGCTGTAGTAGATTGGGTGATTGCTCAGCACTCTCTGACATTGTGGAAGGAGAGTCGATGGTGGTATGCACGGGGGGTTTGACGGTTTCCAGCAGAGATTCGAGGGCGACGATGTTCTGGCAGCGGGCCGAGACTTCGAGAAGGGTGCGTTCAAGAGTGGGAAGGGCGGTCAAGGAGCGGGCGATGGAGGCGAGGGACGAGGTAATGGAAGTACGGAGATACGACTGCAAAGCAGAAAGCAGCAGCTGAGGGGAGAGGGCCTCGAGTGTGAGGAGCGCGGAGGTCGTTCTTGATTTGGTTTCCTCGGACTGGGCGTATGTAGTCGGGCCACCGGCAGTAGCGAGAGACGACAAAGAGAACTCGCGAATTATTTGCTGGGAGCGATTGCGGAGGGCGCTGTCCGAAGGGTTGAGCAGCGAGCTTTGAAGGTCGGTGACAAGATCCACACGGGAGAGGTGCTCGCCTTCTTCATCAGGGCCGGAGGCAGAGAGAAGCTGGCGGATGGCCAGGAGGATATGAGAGGCCCGTATCATGGCTTTGTGGTCCTCCTTCTTCGTGGCGGTTCCACCGCCCACCTCTGCCATCTGACCTTCGAGTTGGCGGCCAAGAAGGAGACAGCGTCCGACGGCGCGGCCAATCTTCACCGTCTGCCACAGTCGCTCTACGGCGATGCGGACTTCATTGGCAGCTTCGTAGCGCTGGATGACTTCATTCTTGAGCCTTTGGTAGCCATCCGTCAGGGAAGCAATTTGAGCTTCGACCTCACTGACAATGCGCTGGCCGGCATCTGCTTGGCCTTTGGTGTGCGTTAGCAGTGGTAACGCGGACTTTGTAGTCAAAGTATCTATGTGGGTGTCGATCTCTTGTATATCAAACAAGACTCTAGAGAGAGGTGTTGAGAGATCTAAGGGCGTGTCAGAAGGATTGTTAGTCGCTATGACGAGCGAATTGGCGAAAGACGTGGGGGAGAAGTCTGGGTCGAGGAAAGCCTCATAGTCGATGTAGGACGGCTCGTCAGCCATTTCTCCAACCTTCTTCAAGGCATGGCGACTATCAGAACGGTCATGGTCGGGCCATTGATGCGGTTGTCAATCGTGCAAAAGATCACTTTCCGATTTGTGCTCTTCACCTGCGGATCAAGCATGTTTCAAGCTTCTGAAGGAACAGAAGTTCGTTTCAGGCACGCTTCAAAGTCTCTGAGGCGAATGCAGCAAGTGACTGCTCCCATCTTGTTTTCTCACGCGCATTGATCCATACTGTTAGCGTGACTTGGGTTTAAAAGCGATGCTGCTTGCTTTCCTCCCAGTTTACATTCCTAATGTTTAATGTCTTAGGGCTAGGGCTTACGCATTCTTACACCAGCCATGCGGGCATGAACGTTATGCGGATGCAGGCCTGAATATTTCTTTAAAGTGGTCTTCAATATCTCTTCTCTCGACCTGCAGCGCGGGCTGGATGATCGAAAGAGCGCCATGTATCTATCGAACAGTCTCCTCCTGATTTGCCTCCTTTTCACTGTCTCCCCAATCTCAGCGCAGCCGGTAAGACACACAGGCTTGCACTCATTGCATCAGCATCACGCACATCGCCATCATCGATCTTGGTACAACCTTGCCGATGCAATATCGCAGCTTCAGAAACCAATCCAGGACGCAAATCTCGAGGCCGCCCTTCCGTCCAAACTCAACCTAGTAAACACGCCAAGCTCTGAACATTGCAAAGGAGATGCCGGCAATTCCTCGGGTAATGATACATAGTTCAGGTATGTCCTCTCAAGACATCTCTTCCATTGATTACGACTGACACGCGATCAGCGCATCGGAGTCTGCATCCCAAAGAAGTGGACCTTGGGAAAGCCTCGGGGACGATATCCTGGGCTGGTAGAAGCAATGCCGGCATTATCTGGCGTTCGGTCGACGGCAACTGGGTATTTCCCCCTGATCCGTCATCGTAGCGGTGCTCGCTCTTTCAATAAGGTAGCCTCCGGCTTCTTAGACATATAACTTCAGCTCCTCATCCTTGACTTCGTGGGTATCTCCAAGAAAGGTTCTTCAGATATTTTCACACTTGGAATTTTCTCCCTTGGCCATTCCTACCCCCTACCCTTGCTTTTAGATCCTTCATTCATCCCAACCATCTCATACACCCCACCCCCATCCCTCCCTCTCCCACCTCTTCCCCGCCCGTACCCCACATCCCCATCTTCTGCTCCTCCTTCCAATTCCCGAGTATTCTGGGCCTCGCTATCCCTACCTCCTGTACCTCTCCCAAAATTTATAGGCCGCAACTCCCGCCACTGACAGCTCCATATGCCCAGCGTAGTCATGAAACCGATACTAAAAATCTGCAGAGCCCACCAGAGGCGATTCGTAGGGAATGATCTTGTGTAGAGCGAGGTGACGATGAGATGGATAAAATGAGTTGTGAGGACGAAATCAAGGACGAGTTTTGAGCGGGCGACGAGAAGGAGGAGGAAGATGGCACTGCGAGGGTCGAATGTTAGCCATAGCTCGAAACTGACTATGCAATTCTAGCAAGCTCTATGCCATTTCCCAAAGATGAAGGAATTGCAGTACGACAAGCACCAGAACAAGCCGGAGACGTGCAAATCCGACTTGTTGGCGAACAAGAATCCCAGCGAATAGACCAAACACACGACCAAAACAGCCTTGACGGAAACAAGTACCATTGACATACCCTGCGCAGCGGCATCGCAGGGTCCTGTCCCAGAACGAACAAAACTCCAAACTCACCCCACCATCCCATCCAACGCCCAACACCCCCCCAACATCCACCCCACCGCCGTATCCCCCCTCACGCTCCGCCAGCTCAGCACCACCTCCAGCGAAAACGGTCTCCCAGCCACCAGCACCGTGAACAGGATCAGCACCACCGCGCCGCCGTAGTATGCTGCTTGCAGCAGCAGGATCTGCCTGAGGATTCTGAGGGGGGAGAGGGTGCCGGCGTAGGGGGGACGGGGGCGCATTGTGGGTCCTAGGGGGATGGGAAGGGGGGGAGGTTATTGAAGCAGCATTTGCAGGGCGAGTGCAGCGTGGTGGAATGCTGGAAGAGGAAATTTGGTGGTTGGATGGGGCATTGTTGTGTGATGAAGCTTTGTCAAGTGATGCCTGTGAAAGTTTCCAAAGCATCGGCGGACGAGTCGGGTGATCCCGAGCCGCGCTAGTGCGAAGGGTACTCTAGCTTCGCTTTCCTCTGATTCCATTCCTATCCAAAGACTTTTCCCACACTTGAGCCCGCCAAGTCGATTTCTTCCATACCTTTAACCACGATTCCACCGACCGTCCCCACCAACAACCCCCCCCCCGCTGCCCCATCACACCACCCCCTTTCGCCCCCCAAAATGGGCCTCTTCACCACCCCCCCGCAAACCTCCCCACCCCCTCCAACCCCCTCCCCCGACGGCGCCTTCGAAGCCCCGAACCGCGACCGCCGCGCCCACTGCTGGCAAGCGCGCGACGCGTTCTTTGCCTGCCTGGACAAACACCAGATCGTCGACAGCATCAAAAATAAAGATGCGGCGGAGAAGATGTGTGGGGAGGAGGGGAAGGGGTTGGAGAGGGAGTGTGCTAGTAGTTGGGTAAGTCGGTGGGGTTTTTTTGGTTTGGGAGCGAGGGTGGGTTGTGGTTTGGTGGGGAAGGGGAGGTGAGTGGGAAAAAGTGTGCTGATGGGTGTGAGGGTTTAGGTGACGTATTTCAAGCAGCGAAGAGTAATGGAGTACAGCAAGAAGCAAACGCTGGAGCGGCTAAAGGCGGAGGGAGCAAAGGGGGTGCCGGAAGGTATTGCGCCGCCGGGATTGCAACGGAAGCCGTCGTGATGCTTGAGTTCTGGGGGAGCAGGAAACGGGTGAGATCGGGAAAAAGCGACCGAAGGTGGTGCTATCTGGGTGCTCTGTCGAGGAGCGCAAGCACAATGTACATTATGCATTGGAACATGGAGTTTAGGAAGAGTTGAGGGGAAATCTCCACGATACGCGCTACGGAGTAAGGGGAATCGAAGTTTCCAGTTCGGGCTGTACATATTGGACAGAGGTACTGGGGTTGATAATGTAAAAGTCTGGCATTAGGGTACATGGTTCGGTATTTGACAATCTAGTGGTTACCTCCTCCAGTCAGCTGCTATTTTGCTGATGGCCCTAATCAATTCCTCCCGCTAAAGGTGCAAACAGGATCCTCCAAGAGACGCAGAATAAGCCCCCTATCACATGCCATAACCTTCTCATACAACATATGCGTCATGAACAAAGCCTTGACGGGTAATCGTGCAGTTTACTTGCCATTGACTAACCGCCGGCTCCTTCTTCACAAGGCTCTCCCGACATCTGCTTCCCAGAAATCCCGTGATCCCCCCGAAAGCCCTCAGGTCTTGAAAGCCCGATCCAACACCCTCAGCGCCCTCATGTCTTCGCCGAATCCGAGCTTATCGTTTGGGATGTCCTTTGGTCCATCTTCTTTTTTAGTCCCGCCTGGACTTCTACTACTGGATCGATTGCTCACCTCACTCTGGGCATCTGCTTTGTCGGCTGATGAGCCATTCATCAGAGAACCAATGCTTGGAATCGTGCTGGCGCCGTTGCCTTGAGTTGGCGTTGTACCGTTTGAAGTATCTTGCTTCGACGGCGGAGGAGAAGGCGATCTAGACTGAGTGTTGTTTTGGGTCAATGGCGATGGAGCCATCAGTCGGGGGTCTATCTTGGACATCGGCGGTGTTGACGAAGGGTTCCGTGCTTGGGTCTGCTGCTGGGCATTCATTACGGCCTGCGCTACGCCCGGCGAGGGGTTCTGATTATATTGCTGCATTCCGCTCCCAGAATGGGAATTTCGGTGGTGCTGTGACGGAGGCGGGGGGAGATTTTCGGCGGGCGAAGGAGGTGCAGGGGATCGATCATACTGGGCATAAGCTTGGAGCTGCGACAGCGGCGTGTGAGCTGGCTGTACGTGAAAAAGAGGCGAGTGGCCGTTGCTTGGTGGAGGTGGACCGCCGTTGGAAGTGTATTGATAACCATATCCATGATGTTGCGCTTGCATTTGGGGCTGGGAGGTCCAGCCATAGCCAGGCTGGGCATAGCTCATGGGATGTTGGGGAGGCCCTGAGCGAGCATATCCTGCCATGTGAGGCACCGTCGAGTATGGGGCACTTACCATTGGCGCTCTTGTCACGGCGGGAATATTTTGTTGCTCGTGCACCGTTGACTCGGGATACATGCCCTTTGCCGGGCGAATGTGGCGTAAATTTGGATCGCTTGTAGGGTTGTTTAGCCCTTGTGCGGTTGGATGTGAACGAGCATAATAACTGATGAGGTGTAGGTGGTTCCCTTGTGATGTTGTAATGCTGAATGATTGCTTCATTAGCCCATCGGGTTTATACCGATAACCGTCAGGCCCGTCTTCGCCGGCCATTTCTAGATCTGAATCGCTGCCGCGTGTACTGTCCGGAGTTTTCCCTTGACCTCTTGATGCGGCGAGTGGTGGAGCGAAACCGTTGCCGCCACGTTTTCCCTCCATTTCTCGATATGTAAGAAAGCTTCCTGATACCCTGCTGGCGCTCCATGATTTGCCATCGGTCCACCTTCTCATGCCTGCTTCCCTCTCGTCCCAAACGAACACAGACCCAGATTTGATTGACTGACGCTCCTTCTCCGAGAGTCGTCGCTGAACACGGGGGAGGAGACCCAAGCGGCACGCTTCGAATAGAACGATGGCATCCGCCGGCGTTCGCACATGACCATTGTAAGTGTCCATCTTCAGATCCTGAATCGGACGTTTGTTTGTGTCCAGACAGGCGGTACTGAGATCACGCCTGACTCTCAAACAAACCTGCAGGCCATCAACAAGTCGCAAGCTTGGAGTGAGATTCGCGGCACTGCGTCAGGACAGTGTTTCTGAAGATGGCTTCTGGAACCGTTGTCAGCTATACCGTTGGGAAAAGGTGAATCATACATAGGTAGTGAAGACAAGTGTGGAGGCATTACAGTCGCCGAATTAAATCCAAGTCAGTACTATAGGTAGTAGGACTTGGGTTCTGTTGATTCACACAAGTGAAGTAGCATCGATCCTGTATTCTTCGATGATACAATCACGATCAGACCAGATCTATGGTAATACAGCAGTCTGTATTTTTATGGAAGATACGCATAGTTGACCATAGAGGTCATACACACGGAACTCTTGGACTTACCACAATATTGCAAATGAGCTCATGTCTCAGTTGGACAACCGGGTATTGAGTGCGTATTATTGAGTGCGTCTAACAATGATGATCTTACAGTTGCAGGATGCAGCCAGTGGCAGCGGAGTTACCGGATAGGCAGAAGCCGCTTGCTGAACGCTATTGAAGAGGAGAGCGCAAGCAATACCGCAAATGTTTTGGGCGCGTTCCAGAGACAGCGGCTCGTGGCAAAGAAGTCGGTGAGCCGTCAGGGTGAGACGGGGGGGAACGTGTTATCAAGGAATTAAGGTTGGTTGGAGCGATGAAAGTGACGTTTGAGGGGGCCAAGGAGGTGGACGAGGAGGAGTGGGAGGGAGAATGATAATCGTGGTATCGCTTGCCTTAACTGGGGGACAAACCCAGGCTACAGTTGGATGATTGAAAGTCAGTTTCATGCGGCACATACATAACTCACTCACACACACACACACATACACACACATACCCATGGCATGGGACAAAGTGCCCTTTGACATTTCATGGATTATCCGTATCTTGTTATTGGCTTTCCGAAACACCTGACATGGAAAAATGGAAATTGGGCTGTACGGTAAGGTGGTAAATAAGGTACTTTAAGCTTTGGCTTGCTCGCCCTTATCCAGATCTTTAATCAAGCTTGAATTGATGTCACCTCAATATTGGGCCACCGATCGACATCGAAAAGTACATATGTACTCCCCAAGGGCTTTTCTTTTTCCGGCGTGGAAATAACATGGATCAAGATATCCCCATTTGCCTATTGAGTTAAAATAATATAACCAATTCGGAAATCCCACTGCCTTAAATCCGGTGTTGTGATTTGTTATTACTGTTACCTTGATTAAAGAAGGAAAGGTAAGGTACTCCCTGTGCTTGTAGGCTTGACGACAGGAACTCTTTTTGCGAATGCTTGTCCGATTATAAGCGTAAATTGCGCCACGAACTCTAATCTCATCGCTCCAAAAGGCTCTGGACTCGGCCGCGAATCCCCGCCAAGGCCCGTCTCCGACCAATCACAGCCACGTATATGCGAGTCTTGCATCTGCAAACATCCCAATGTCATCAGTGTCCAGGGATGGGCCCTCAGTCAGCCTCTTTTCGTGTTCTATACGTATCCGTAGTACGGAATACATACCTTAGGTGTGAAACGGTAGCCGTCAAGCCTGCACGCCAACACCAACGTTACTGTTACTACTAGCTATGTACACTAACTAGAATAGCAGTGGATGGACTCGATCCTTCGTGTGCCGCATGCCTTCACAACAGACGTTATTCGCAGAGATGCCCATCAGTTGGAATCGATGTCCAAGCATCAACCGTGTCAGCCCCGTCAGCTGGTGGGATCGACCGACGACTAATTCCGATCTGACACACCTTTTCCCTGCATGCGCCGCATCAAGGAACAAGGAGAAATGCTCCAGAACGGGGACGTGCGGACCATGACAGTTCCAATGACCGATGCCAAGCGTGGATGACCAATCGAACAACATTCATTGGCAGGCTCCATCGACAATGATGAATTTACTGTGTATGCTACACAGTAAAAGAAATCCTCGGTCGCGAAGGCTTGGGCGATAGCATTGCTTTGTGGTTGCTGGTTTTCCACTAGATATCATCATCACTACAAGTTCTTAATGTGTAATCCCTACACCTGCACATCGTCTCAAAGCAGAAGCAACAGCAGGGATGTTGGAAGAGCAGTCGGGATCAAGAACATTAAATACGAGAGTCCCATGGTTGGAGATACCTTGATAGTTGATGCTGTCAAACTCTACCTTGAACACTTGCCCCATTGGGGAGGCTTCGGTTTAAAGTGCGCCAAGCTTTGGTACGCTAGGGTATGCATAAACCAGTGAACCCGGAGTCGGAGGAGGGGGAGAGAGGCCCAAGCACATCCGCATCACGTGAGTCTTACGAGTTTGCGGTTCTCTACTGAGAGTTCAGGCTCGACAGTGGTACATCTTAGACGGTGGTCGACCTTCCCCTAAGGTGCTTGTGAGAGAGAAGAGTGCATCGCATGATAGAACGTAGAAAGATCGTTTCACGGACCATATCCCCACCGAAAGCAAATGGTAGATAGCTGGCCAAGGTTCACGTATCACAGCCTCGAAAAACTGTGTCGGCTTGCCATTGATACCTTCCCACCACCAAACGTATCGTGGCGGTTGTGAGAGTAGGACCCCGTCGACCGGTCAGCAGTCGCAGCGCCCATAATATCGAGGCCAAGGAATAACATCTTTTATATTGCGGATACCGGCAAGATAACCCAATAACCGATCGAACCCGAGCCCAAACCCACCATGGGGAACACTTCCGTATCGACGGAGGTCAACATACCAGTCAAGGCTACCGGCTTCCATCGATGGAGATGCGCGTAGCTGCTCGTTTTCCTGGATCGTTTTCCCTCCAGTAGATGATATAAGGCCGTGTTGGTGCATGGAGTGAATCAAATTGTGGAGGCGATGCTCACGCAAAGACCCGCCAACCACCTCACACATCTCAGGTAACAAAAGGTCGAAACACGCGGCAGTGTCTCGTTTACCAGTGGGTGGGACATCGATGTGACATGCCTTGGACGGGAGCATGTAGAACGGCTTGATGTCTCGGGGGTAATGCGTTACAAAAACAGGACTTCCACGCCCAATGTCTGCCGCAATAAATTTCTCGTGTTCTAGTTGCAAACCCGAGTCCCAAGAGGGCTTATACTGAAAAATCGACGGATTCGATAGAGCAGCATTATGGAGTCGGTGCAATGCTTCTTCGTAGGTGATACGAGGCCATGGTTTTTGCTTCAACCCATCCCATCGCCCATGGATCATGCCAGGAACGGGATAGGAGTTCCCATCCTCCTCGGTTTCTCCTCGGTTTTTGATAGACATAAATTGCTCATAAAGCCCTGAGTCTGATAGTTTCATGACAAGAGACCGAATCATAACCTCAACCATATCCATGACATCTTGCAGACTTTCAGTCCGTATCTCTGCCTCCAGCATCCAAAACTCACTCACATGGCGAGGAGTATCACTTCGTTCCGCACGGAAAGTTGGAGACAAAGTCCAGACCTTCTGGTGCTCATGGACGAAAGCTTCGAGGTGAAGCTGAGAAGAAACTGTCAAGAACTTCGGGTCTCGGAAAAATTGTTCCCTATCAACGCCGCTCGGATGTGGCGACATTGGACGAGGAGATATGGTGAAAACATCGCCAGCCCCCTCGCAGTCGGATGAGGTAATGATTGGTGGTTGCAACCGGACGAATTCCCTATCATGGAAAAACTGTGAAAGGAAAAAATCACACTCAGACCTGAGACGCGCAAGCAACGCATTCAACGGCGTCCGTAATCTAAGATGTGGAATACTCCGGAGGTATTCGGCGCTATGAAACTTCTTTTGCATCGGATAATTCTGTAGACCGTAATGTTTTCAGCTTTCCCAGATCAGCTGAAACAGGTATTTCACATGTGTATAATGCTCTCAAGGTAAGGACTGACTTCTGCATCAGCTGAGCCGATTATTCGGACATCCTCTGCCTTTAGTTCAAATCTTTGTTCTTTTCCCGGTGGCGAAGGCTGCCATGTACCGCTGATAGCTACCGAAGTGCCTGTGCCGAGACTGGAGGTGTACATTGGTCAGAGGCAGAAGAATGGGCATGGTGGAGCAAAACATACCCTTCGGCCTGTGGAGGCTCAAGTATGGCTTGCAACGTATGAACTGTAGAGCCATCTCCGACCTCAACAAAAGCACGGTGTTTCTGCTTCCGGACGGTTCGCACAGATCCAAATGCTGTTACCTGATTGTCCGCGGCCGACGGAGCAATAGCCAGTACATTAGCTATGCTTCGATTGGAAGCTCGCAAGGCAGAAGACGAGTGTCGCAACCACATCCGGCTGGGGATCGTACATCCTGATAGATGGCTTAATAGACGGATGGACCGCCATATCATGACTACCTAGGCAGGTGGCAGCGTACTTGGTGATGGATCGTGTTACCTTACGTTTGTTTTGCTTTGTCGGAATGTTTACCTTAGTACAAAACCTACCTTAGGTAAGCAAGCTTGCTTAGAACTACGTAAAATAGACGCCTCCCAAGTATCCACGGCACTCCGAGGAGTCATAACGGCAAGGTACTACATAGTGTAGCACACGAAAGCCGCCCGCAGGTACACATACACGTCTACCGAGAGTATCACCATAAGGCTTTGCGCCTACGATGTCCGTAGCAATGGCACCATCCGTGGTGCATTTATTATCAAAGCCACAGAGAGCAAGACTTGGACGTGTCTCTGACGGGCGCCGGCGAATGTTCTACGATTACTACTGACTGACTCTAGTAGGTAGTGGTGCTGAAAGATTATTACTCTCTACTGTACAATCTATGTCAAGCGACGCCCACTGGCTGCATGGCCGCCGGCTCCTCGCTCCCACATTCCAACGGCAGTATTGTGCAACATTAAATTAGGTACACAGTTGCGATCATCCTTCCATCATTCTTCTCCCCTTCTGCCCTGTCGGAAAAACCTCGCATGTAGCCCGCCCAGCCGACCTGGTTGAGTGACACTAGCTGATCCCAAGCCATACATTCAATACCGCCTAACCTGGTTCTGGGGATGCACGGGTGGGTTGTACAGCCATACCTCAATGGCCGAATGTGAAGGTAAGTGATAACTGATATCTGACTGGACCGGCCTATTCCAAGAGAGACCCACTCTGCACGATCCAGCAAATGTCTCTCTAGTCTCTACCGTGTAAATCCGCACTCGTACTTCCCGTACCTTAGTTTCTCACGTACCGTATGGGAGTAAGGTAAAGCGTAAAGTACATCGTCCGTAAGGTAATGGGACTTGACGGCCGAGATGCGCTTAGACCGATTAGCGCATAAAAGGGGTCCACGATCTGAGACGGCGAATTGAAAAGGTTGAAAGGATAGCGCGATCTTGAGAATGGACAGATCATGCACCTTACAGCCACACAGATCCAACTAGATCTGTCTTCCTTAGTCTTCCCACGCTTCCAGAGTCGTTCAAGGCGTGCCCCGTGATTCGACCGTGCTCCATTCGTGGCTGTCTACACCGGAGGATCTAGGCGCAGAGTCTTCCCACCGCAACTGAAATGTTGGCGGAAAAGGCTTATATCTCCCATGTCTGATGAGCCGAGTCCGAGAAACCCCATCACCTGTCCAGACACTGGATAGGCCGGGTTGTTAGACCAGCTGTCAGATTACAACTTACGGGTCTGACAGCACTCGTTATAACAGCGGCATGCTGTCTCGATCTACCTGACTCTCTTATGTGTTCGACATGCAAGAAAGCTCATTAACATGATAAAGTCACGCTTTCCTCCGGCTTGCTTTTGCCTCGACTTCTTCTTTGCTTTTTGACACCACTCAGCTTCGAGCCCTACAACTTACCCACCGCGTTCGATTATATAACCTACTGTCAGTATGCCTCAAGCAAAGTTGAAGCCGTCCGATGTTGCTGCAGAAGCAAAGAGAAAATATATTCCGTACATAGAACAGAGACTCCCTCAATTTCCGGCCCGATCCTATCTATATTCCGATTCGTCGAAACTTCGAGCGAACCGTGAAAGTCCAAATGGAATGCCAAGGAAGCTCCGTATCGCGGTTATTGACGGTGACCCGGTCGATGTGGCATTGGATTGGTATGATTACAATGCTAGAAATAATGCCGATGAATGTGCGGCCGAAAGTGGCAAAGGAGGAGAGCGGATCCCCGTCGTCAATATGGCAAACGAAAAGCGTGCTGGAGGTGATTGGGAATCTGGACTTATAGCGCCTGAAGAATGTCTTTGCCGCCGGTCGAATCTCGTACACGCTCTCACCACACCGTCAAAATCTCCTACACATAGCCCTCACTATCCCCTCCAAACAACGGGCGGGATCTATTCACCTCATGTTGGTGCGTCGCACTTCAAGCTCATGATCCATTGAGCGTGTCTCCATCTAATTGCATGAACAGTGATTTTCCGCTCCACGAGTGATAAGGGATACTCTGTCTGGAAGGACTTCAAGTCCTTGCCCATCATCTCTGTCGCACCAGTCAGACGACCGAAGCTCGACGAGTCCGGCGAGAATTATTCATTCGAGCAAGAGAAGGAGTTGATGAAAGAAAAAATGCGAACAGTGCTAAGGATTGCGGCAGCGTGGCACCACACAGACTTGTGTACGGGTGCTTTTGGGGTGGGCCCCAGCTTTCGTAACCCAGTGAGACAGGTGGCACGTATGTGGAAAGACGTTCTTTTTTCTGAACCAGAATTCCAGGGTGTCTTCGACAACATTGTGTTTGCAGTCGAGACCACGGCAGCAGACAATTGCAAGGGCGGACCAGGCGATCACGAAGCCTTTAAAGAGATTTTCGATCCTTCAAATATTGTGAAGACTACGTTCAGATAACCAGTTGAAATCTCGGTCTTGGTTCTTGTCGTTCGCTGTTCTCATGCTTAGCGACAATCTAATGGCTTGTGCCAGGCAGAAAGCAACAGATCTTTGCATACGGCTACAGATCTGGGAAAGATATGCCGAGAGTATGGGTGCCAAAGCTGGGGTCTGCAGATTATGCAGTGTTCTCGCAAGGAAAGTAAGACAATGCTTTCAAACGCATAATGATCGATAGTCGTGAGTATATGGACATTGACCCAGGGATGGAATTAAGCGCAGAAGCGTCTATCATGCATTAGCATTTATGTGCGTTGAGATCAGGGGTTGAAGTAACGTTATGAAAGTTAGATGAGCGCTATTGAATAATAATACTGATGGGAGAGCCAGTCGTGCCAGTGCATCAGAATTGGTCGCTTAGAAGAATCGGTAGTCGGCCTGTAATGCAGTGTGACATCTCTGTGCAGTTGCCTTGGGGAACCGCCGGCCAATGTCCAATTAAAGCGTATCGGGCAGAGCAAGGCTGGTATACCAGATCTTGTGGCTGTTCTGGGGGAGCGGTAAGCTTCCGATTGGGAGATGGTATGTGGTACCGAGAGGTCGACAAAGACGTTTCGACCTGCAGTATTCCAAGTAATACCTCCATATTCTTGCGCTTCCTGTCTGATCATCTCTGTCTAGGTGCCTGACCATGGCGTCCGTTTCTTGATGCAGTCTCAAGTCTGCTATTTTGCACCTTGGCTAGACGCAAGTCAACATGCCTATATGTAACTAATAGCTGATTCTTGCACCAACT
>JAABUH010000182.1_pt1 | contig 96501 bp, 141 predicted proteins | sample 5559121 | NCBI WGS metagenome assembly JAABUH01 (sample SAMN10711871, study PRJNA513364) | rock metagenome | isolation source: Antarctica rocks | place: Antarctica: Victoria Land, Battleship Promontory nord | collected 2015-12-28
GTGATATCATCCGGAATATTCCTATCCCCCTATCGCCCCTGAACGATGTTTATGTCCTATCCCCCACCCCTGAAACGTTCCTTCGCTCATCTTGTGATACTCCTTTGAATACGCCGCTTGGGGAAATGACTCCCAATCATTACGGCCGCCTGCAACGCCGAGTGCCCGGTATCCCGGCCGGAGACTCCTCGGTGTCCTCTGACTGCACTGGCCCTCGTTCCTCCAACAATTTGCGCTTCCCAATCGCCTCCTCAAATCGCCTGCTACTCGCTGAGCACTGCTTCATGTATCAATAATCGGCTCTCTACGCACGGCAACATGTATCCAAACCTCCGCGCCGTCACCCACTCCTCTCCCCCTACTTTCTTCTCTCTTAACACCGCCCCATTGCGCCAACCTATCTTCACTCTCACGCGGCCTGCATCCGCCTTCGCGCAACCGGGACCGTCCCTTCACCATAAAAAACCGAGATGTACTCACTGGTTATGTTCGTCACTTCAACTACCTACACTTCGACTTCCACTCCGGCCCTTGCCCCCTCCCCACCTTATCCAACGTCGAAATATTGCTGTGACCTCCTTGACACCTGGCGCGGCGATGTTCAGCCAACCTGCCCCTGAACCAGGAGCAGACTTTAATGTCGTCATGATTGGAGCAGGAGTGAGTCGTCGGAGTGGACGAGTACGGTGCTGATCAGGCGTCTTATAGAACATTATGTTCGGTTCTGATGAGGGAACTTGGAAGTGAATGATTTAGCTTCAGGTGTGAGGGCTGGCTGATGGACTTCCTAGCCACTCCTTCCGTTTCGAGCACAAGCTCGGACCTCGACTCAAGGTAGTCGCCCTCATCGATCCCTCCACGGCTCGAGCGGACCGGGTGTTGGAAGGTAAACGGCAATCCTTCGTGGAATCGGCGTACCGGGACACCAAAGTGTTCAAGACCATAGAGGATTATCACCATTTCTTATCGACGCAAAAGCTACCTCCTCCCCAGTGCGTTGTATGTTCCTGCTATGTGGAGCGCGGCTGACTTTCGCAGCGCTATTGTTGTTGGCTGCCCTCCAGCTTATCGTGGTGGAACGACAAAGGGGACAGATCTGGAAATTCATCTGATCAAGCTGTTCCCCCAGACCGCGTACTTCATCGAAAAGGTGTGTGCCATGCTTCACGTCATGTCCAAGCTGATGAATGCAGCCTGTGGGAACGGGGACCGTCGAGGCAGCAAAGCAAGTCACCCAACAGCTCATCAAGAACGGCAATATCGTCTCGGTCGGCTACATGCTGAGATATCTGCAATGCGTTCAGAAGATGAAGCAAATCATACATGATAACAATCTTACCGTCATGGCAACGAATGCTCGATTCGTGGGTTCTTGCATCTTACCTTCCAGGTATATATTAACAGTTGAATCAGTCATGTGCATACGAAGCTATCGAAAAGCCGGCTTGGTGGAACAAGGCTATCGATATGGGTCCGATCATTGAGCAGGGTACTCACTTCTGCGACTTGTCGCGGTACTTTGCTGGCGATGTCGATATTAACTCCGTCGTGTACGTGCTTTCGTACTCTGATAGCGAAGTCGATTGACGGGAATGTAGCGCTCGGTCTGTGGAGTTCTATGAGAAGCCCGGAAAGCTGTCGAAGATAAAGGTGGACGAATCCAAGATCCCGGAGGAGCTTCGTATCCCTCGTATGACCAGTGCGGTCTGGTGAGTTGGGCTCAGAGCCGCTTGGTATGAGCTGAATGTTGACAGGAAATATGAGAACGGCGCTGTCGGGTCCTTCACACATGCCGTTGCTTTGCAAGGACACGCGTACGCTTGTGAGCTGGAGGTCTGGGCGGATGGATACCTCATGAGGTAAGCAAGGGTCGAGCTTCATATAGCAAACGCTAACGCCGCATCTTTCAGACTGGTCGACCCCTACAATGCTCCTACTCTTTACGTCCGGTGAGTCGAGATCGTCTCTGACTCATTAAGTCTGGCTGATCTTGCCTGCTAGACGACCTGGAGATGACCACGAAGAACGTCACGTTTACACCGACGACGACCCATTCTTTTCCGAAGTCTCTCATTTTGTCGACTGTATCGAAAAGGGACCGGACCCGCATATCCTATCCTCGTTTGAGGATGCCACCAAAACCTACGAGTTCGTCTCCCTTATATTTGTCGACTCCTACTGACGCGCGATGCAGGCTGACCTGGGCGATCCGATTGGCGTCGGAAGCAGCTCGAGCCCCTATGCCCCATGCGTAGACCGGGGCCTGCGTTCATCTCCCTTCTATCCTCTAGAACCAGCATATTCGTCCTCATTCTAGAGTTTCTGTACATTGCATGACGACGATACCCTAGATGCCAATCTTGATGACCGTGTGCGGATGGTTTAAACCCGCAGACCTGCAGGGCTCGTTTGATGTTTGAGGTTTCAGATGGTGAATAATCACTTGAACGCACTCACTACGTACAACATTCGCCAAAACAATCGATCCAACTCGACGATATTCGAGGTGATTGTAGCTATGAACAATATGGGGACAACCAACGCAGGCGAGCGGAGATTTGCCATGTGTGGCATTATTCTGACTACAAGTCCTTTTGGAGCGCAACCTGCCTAACTCTTTCGTCCATTGCCCTCCTTCCTACGTGGAGTAAGATGGATTTCCTGCCAGCTACTGTTCTGCGCTGGCTGGAGGGTCGTATCGTCAGTCTTCATCAAACTGCTTAGACAGCTCTAATCGCTGACATGATGCAGGACCCATACACACAGCACCTAGTCGAGACACACGCTCAGACATACCTCATAGTCCTCACAGCGAGTCAACCTTTCTACCTCGTCTGACCCTGGCTGATATCGAAAACTATAGGCTATCTCATTCCTCGCTTCATATACCACGAGCTCGGCACTTATCGCTCTAGAGATCTTCACTGCCGGCTTCATCTTACTTCTACTCGTTTGTCCTTTTCATCGCGTTTAAGTAGAGTCGTACTGATGAGCTGGGATTTAGACGGTGGTACCTCCTTGGCCTTATCTTTCACGATATCCTATAAAGCTCCTCCCTGTTCGGACGACGACGGTGACATGATTGCGATGGACGATTTTGACGATTTTTGATGATGATGGAATGATGTGATTTGGGTTGACAAAAGGACCTGGATGGCTTGTTTACTGACTAAGCAAGTCGGGATGTGACATTCAGGTTTCTCTGCAAGATCATCGTTCTGAGCTGTGGCTTCCAACGAGGTTCTTCCTACCATTCGATATCTCCCTTTCGATGATCGCCTTCTCTCGCTTTTTCCTGCTGCGAACCCCCGGGCCCCCCCCCCTCCCTCTCCCCGCGACGGGTCCCTCGACTATCTCTCCTTTGCCTCACCTGTGTCCTCTCACACGCAAAGTGCTTACTCGACCTTGTTGATCCTACATTAACGGCCCTTCGATCCGATTTCGACGGGGGAATCACCGCTCTGCCTTCCTCGCAAATAAATTTGTGAAGGAAGGCGAAGGCGACTGGCTTTGATAGGTTTGAATGCCCGCTCAACATGTTGCCTATAAAAGCTACACACTGAGTCGCTCACACACGATTCTCCAGCACAACAATCAACACTACTGAACAGTTACATACTCTCATTATTGAAGAGATACCAACCTCAACGGACAATTGCACATCCAGCAACTGCTCATCCAGCAACTGCACATCCAGCAACAGTGTCCTGACGACCAATCAAAAATGGAAAGGCGGTGGCGGCGCGCCAGACCCGTCACCACCAACCAATACGTTCCGTCTCCAGAATGAGTCCGAGCAGACCTACGCTCACCAATGGCGCAGGCAGCATTCCAGCGGATCTGCATATTTCAGCGAGTGGCAGACAGGCTAGCAGCCCAAGCGAACGGAAGTCAGCGACAGATCAATATCTCCTCGTCATAGAGTGAAGATCAGCCAACGAACGGGCACAGGACTTGAAGTGAGTGAATGGGGCTTGTCGGATGAGGCTTAGACGTTGGAAGATGGTCTGATGTGGAAAGAGGAGTGCGAGCATGCACTACGATTACAATGATGCGTTGAGATAATGATTGGAGCCGCTTAAGCCTGTTGCCGAAAAAGTCGCTCTCGCTCTTGATCTCCCTACGAATTGATATAAGACTTGTTACTTTGACGAGTTTGAGTGATTGATTGAGCGATCGAGACGATCATACGACGTTCAATCCTCTTTCCGTATACTTCACCGGGCGCTTACCGACACGTCTGTCGGTATCTGACGGGTCAGACCGCGGGAGTGGATGACCGGCCCTTGGCTGGGATAAAGGTCGTTGACCTGACCCGAGTACTTGCAGGACCGCTCGCAACCATGATGCTGGTGTGTCAACCAATTTCACATCGGAAGACTGACTGACACTACCGCCAGTCAGACTTGGGAGGTGCGCCTGACGAGTTCACCGAGTTTGAGCCGGTCTGACGAATGCCAAGTCCAGCCGATGTCATAAAAGTGAACCCTCACTCCCCCCGTCCCGTAAAGGAGTTCCTGTCAATCTGACGACGATACATTAGATAGAATCACCAAAATGCGGAGATGACACTCGCTCATGGCTCCCACCTTCCGCTCCTCTCCCTAAATCGAACTTTTCATACCCTCGACCGGATTTACCTCCAGAATCGGCTTACTTCCTACAGGCAAACCGGAATAAGCGCTCGTTCGTTCCCAATTCCCCTTCAGGGGCTGAGCTTGACCTGATGGGGAGGATAGGTTGACATTGAACTTGAAGAGCAAGGAGGGACAGACTGTTGCGGGGAGATTGGTTGAAAGGGCAGATGTCCTCGTTGAGAACTAGTAGGTCGGCCTTCATACCTGGGATTACGATTGATGGTGGGCGAAGTGTTCCTGGGAAGCTGGACGTCTTTGGACTTGGATACGAGCAAGTGCGAGAGGTCAATCCGAAGCTAGTCTACTGCTCTATCACCGGTCAGTCCTGTATCTGTCACCGTGATGGATTCTCGCTGATTATCATCCGTCAGGCTATGGCTCTACTGGACCTTGGGCGAAGAATCCGGGATATGATGTCGTCATCGAAGCAGAGGCGGGGTTGATGCACATCACCGGTGAGAAAGGTGGAAAGCCAGTCAAGGTGTGTGTCCGCGCAGTACGCAGCCTGGCGTCTATGAGAAGCAGCGAGTGATTGAATGTTAGGTCGGCGTCGCAGTCACGGACATCTTGACGGGACATTACGCACAATCTGGAATACTCGCGGCACTGCTCAAACGGGGGAAGACGGGCAAGGGCTCGAGAGTGGAATGTAGTCTTTTCGAAAGCCAGGTATGCCCTCTACTACCATGACTACAGCTTGTTAATCCAACTTAGATCGCATCACTCGCCAACATCGGTAGCAACTATCTCATAGCCAACCAAGAAGCCTCCCGATGGGGTACCTCTCACCCCTCCATAGTCCCTTACCAAGTCTTCCCAACACGCGACTCCTTCATTATGCTCTCAGCGGGGAATGACACGCAGTTCGCATTACTCTGCTCGCCTCAGGTGCTGGATCGACCGGAGTGGGTGAATGACACGCGGTTTAGTACGAATCGAGTGAGGGTGGAGAATAGGGAGGAGATGATCAGGTCGATCGAGGCGGGTTTGGCGGAGAGATCGACTGCGGAGTGGGTAGAGAGGTTGAGGGGGAAAGGGTGATTGGAGAGACTCTGCAGGGATGAAAGCTGAAGATATCGGGTTCACAGGTTACCATTCGCGTGAGTTTAATTTAATCTGATATAAGAGGCGGTCCCCCTCATTCGGTCCACAGACCTATCAACAACATCGCTCAGACTTTCGCTCACCCTCAAGCAATAGCACGTCAGGTTGTCGAGGAGATTGACGTGCGTATCTCCATTGGAAAATGAGCCAGGTCTGACTTCCACGGCTCTAGCATCCTAGAGCGGGGAAGATCAAGCTGGCTGCTTCTGCGACGTCGTTTGATGGGTCGAAGATGAAGGTAAAGCGTTTCAAATTATTGCGCGTCTTCCAGCTGAGGACTTTCCAGATATACAGACCGCCACCATATTTGGGTGAACATACCGATGAGGTGCTTGGCGAGCTGGGTTACGGGGATGAGGAGATCGAGAGGATGAAGCGGGATGGAGTTGTCTAGACTAAGCGTACTTCTCTCCCCTTTCATGGCTCTTCGGGTCAGTCATGCTGATTCAGTACCATCAGTATGCATGCTGCAGAGCCTCCGTATGCATGCATGCCTATCCGAATGGAGGCGCGTCCCGGTTGATTTTGATTTTCACCTTCTTTCCTCTCCTTTCCCACACCCGTCATCTCGATATCTGCTCTTCTTGATCTTTTTTTCCACTAGTTTGCTTCAGCATACACATATCTACTACGCATAGCTTTCTGCAAGATGTCGGCTACAGGTCAATACGTGAGTGGTCTCAAATCCCTCTCCGGTCTTCCCTCGCCTCGAGCTGTCTTCCATGCTCCTCCTTCTTAGGACTTTCTCTCACCAAATTACGTTATGCAACGTTATTACTTGGCTGACATGCGCAACGATGTTTTAGTACAATCAGGCGTTCTTGGCACCGGACATACATCGTCAAGTGAGCATTTCTTCTTCCTCTCCGCTGTCATCTCCTCATCCACCTTCTAACGCCTTGAACCTAGCTTTACTCCACTCACGCTTCCCCTCAGCTTGGTCATTCGCCCTACCTCCAGACTCCTGTGCAATCTATGGAGGTCGAACATGCTCAAGTCAGGTCGACAGGTATCGAGGTGGTCAATCCTTACGAGGTGTGTCGTCATTCCCTCTTTTTGTCATCCCGAATCGAGCAATTGCTCAGCTCATGATTGACATTTCCCCAGGAGCAGCATGATCGTCCAATCTTCATGAAGGGTCGTACGATGCCGTTCACCAAATCGTCTGCTGCGAGGGGTATCGGAGGTGGACCGATCGCGTTCGGAGGTCCGCTCTTCCGTGGGACGGACACGCTCGCTGTCGGTGATCTTCACTGGGTCAGCTCGCTCTTCTCGTAAGATCTAGAAGTGTGTAGACTGACAGGATATAGTGGACCACTGCCGATAACCTGATCGAAATTGCGGCGAAAACTGGTGTGAAGCTCGAGCGCAAGGATATCACCTTCTCCGAGCACAAGGTCAACGGGAAGACGAAGGGGTGAGCATGTTTTATAGGACGTTAGTACTGATGTCGTACAGCTCGGTCCTTATTACTTGTCATACTATGGACAACGCTAGTAGGATGGTGCAATGGTTCCATACCAAGTACCTTTGCCGCACCGCTTCAGTTGCAGACTATGCTAACAAGCTATCTAGCGACTTTCAGGGCAAGAAGCTTTCCCCTTCATTCGTCAACCCAAACTCGACTCAGCCTCCACTCAAATCCATGCCGAACAGTATGTTTCTGCATGCGTTATTCGGCACTTTCTTATCTCGGCGCAGTGATCTCCACTGGCCGTCCCCTCATCGGCACCAATGCTCTTCTCGCCCACGGTCCGACCAATGCTCATGGCGGAGTCAACTTCAACCGCGTTCGCCCGAATAGTCGCGTCGCTGCCGGCTTGGGACTATGCTGGCCTATGGGAAGGAATGGCATGATCGGGAGGCATGCGCAGGTGCAGACAATGCAGCAAGGGAGCGAGCTTCACTTCTTCTTTTGTGGTCTTTTCTGACGAAAGTTGCATAGGTGGCAACCTGCCAGTGGTGGACTGGAGCACCCAACAGCTTTACTCGCCCTCAGGCCTTCGTACGTTGTTCACCTTCCGAACTCTTGCGAGATCTCACGACGCCCTGACAGATTCACACGCTAGTCCTTTCGTTCCCGGTAACTTTCATATGGGCTCGATCAGTCCAGGTGAGTGAAACTGAGCATTACGAAGCTGACTTCAAAAGGACTCCTGCCCCAGAACATGTTCGACTATCATGATGGCTACGTACACTAAGGGTGTTCACCTCGCCTGGTTGTACATGACCTTATTTACGCTCTACGCTCTTATGTCCTGTACATGATGATGACTTCATATGTTTGTTTATACTCCTGCAATCAATCATATCCCACATGCCACATGTGTACAACGATCCATCATGCATATGATGTCATGTCTCTTCTGCCAAGAAAATCCATCCTTTGATCCTCTCAGAGCCACTACATTCACTCACAGTCTCGCTCCTTTGTGTTTTGACTCCAAGCGCCATCCGCAACACCTTTGACCACCATCTCCTACGCTTGAAACGGGGGAACGACGATCTAACAGTATCTTCCGTTCATGCTCCGCAGTCATCCGTTCCATAACCATACGGTGGCAAAGGGGTTAGATGGTATAAAGGCTGATTCACCGCGACGAAAAGCTTTATATTTCACTCTACCGCATTCAATTCAAAGTAATCGATCAGAAAGTGATCAGAATCTTACTCTCAACGAACCGATAAACGACTTCAGTACTCCCTCAGTCGTCAGCATGAGAGTCCACTTCACACTCATCCTCTCTGCCCTCTTCTCGGCAGTCGCCATCCTTGCTCAAAGTGGTCAAGGCGGCGCTGGAGGCGGCGGAGCATCAGCAGCCACCACTTCTACCAGGTAAGCCGACCACCCTTTCTCCTCCCTTCTTCCTCCTAGCATATCAGAACCAGAACTTCGTCCTGACGATTCTCATCATTTCAGCGGTGGCGACAGCTCTTCAGACTCCTCAGGTGGTACTCAGACCGCAGCGATGGCAGGCTCGATGGGACCTGGTGCCTCTGGACTCGCTACTGCCACTGGCACCGGCGGTGAAGCAGGAGCAGGAGGTGCTACCACCTCCGTCCTCTCTCCTGCTGCGACCCCTGTTACACCAGGAGCGGTCGCCGGCGGTACTTCCAACTCGACCAGTGCGGGCGATACAGCCGGTGCTGGTGGTGTTAGTACCGGTACAAACAGTTCTGGAACCGGTGACAACTCGACATCAGGCGGCGGCAACGGCACGTCTACCAGCAAGAATGGTACAAAAAGTTCGGCTGCTGCTTCCGCACACACCATCGTCGGTCTGCCAGCTTCGATGGGTCTCCTCGCTGGTCCTGTCGTGGCGGTGATCGGTGCGGTCGGAGCGGGATTGGCGGTGTTCTTGTAAGCAATGAGTAAGGGAGTGTCAGGACTGGTCTATAGATGGGGAGGATTGTGAGGCGAGACGAGACGAGACGAGGGGATGGACTTTGTATATCAGTAGACGATGCAACACCTCTATAAACCCAATCACGCCGATGAGTTGATACATGATGTGTAAGATAATGATCGCGCCCAATCGTGCAGATATCTCGTTTCGGTCAAAACATATCCGTATACTTCTTCGTACAAGAATACCTGTAAACCATGTCAGTCTTCAAGCTACGTAAGCGGGGTTGACGCTGCTCACCATTCCCAGTCGAAGTTGTTTCCCACATCACACCAACAGTTCCCCCTTGTATGTGCTTCTCCTTGCGGGCAGTGCTGGGAGGCGTCAGCGGGTGTAAGGGCCAGATCGAGCTCGACCCACCTGGAAAGGCTCATGTCGGTAGCCGATGTCGTCAAAGAAATGGATCTGATCCTTCCTAGCGAACAAGGCTGCTCCGATAGAGTGGACCGGCGCATCACCCCACCGCTCGTAATAGAAGCCGCCTGCTTTGTCCAGGTGTTCGAAGAATTCCACATACGCTTGAGACCGCCAGAAGTTCAGATCACCTAAGGTGTGATTAGTGTCGTTTCTTTTGAGACTGACGGTGCCCACCGATCTCAAAGTTTGACCAGACTAATGTGAAGTCTGCGATCAGCGAGTAAGTCGGAAGAGGGCAATGCGGCTCACAGTGGCACTTGTTGTATGTCTCCCCGTTGTCATCGCTGAGGAACTCCATAGCATTCCCTTCCGCAAGGTGCTCAGGATGTAGCTCGATGAATTCTAGAGAGATGCTTAATCAGCCACATTGTGATTGCCGGCTCCCAAGAAACCTCACCTTTGACGGAACTCCATAGAGTCGGGATCGTCTCGATATACTCGAACAGCGACAGCGTGAAGCCGTAAACCTTGTTTTGATCTTGCATGACTAGGAAGGGGTCATAGTCTTTGGTGACTGTGTAAGCCAGCTTGTTGGTTCGATACCTGCACTCACTCAAATCGCAGAAGAATTTCACAGATGGTCTTCAATGATGTCAGCGCGGTGAAGGCATCACAGTCGTTGAACTCACTCTATTCGCCAGTAGTAGTCATAGTCCGCAAGCAGAGGATGCCGGAAGAAGAACTTTGGATACTATTCAGCATGTATCTTCTGATACCATCTCCAAGACGGACGAAGAGAGAACGCTGGTGGCTGAACTAACCCCTGAATTGAACCGGCACATGTTGCGATAAGGAACCGAATGACCGTAGATGACCTTCTTTCGTATCATCTCCTCTCTTGCTCTTGTTGCTCTCTCCTCGTCAATCCTGCAAGATGCGCGACACCTCAGATCTTGCATATGCTGATGACTGATCAAGGCCTACCAGTCTGGCTGGAACCAATGGTCATGATCGATTTTGCCGTAATGACACTTCGCAGTGGTCAGAGATTGCGTATATCTGAAAACCTAGTCAGCAAAAGGCAGCCACGTACAGAATCCAAGGCGGTCGTAGGCTTCAGACCAACCGTTTGAAGTCTTCGCTGAAAGCCTGTGGATGACGGCGTGAGCCGAAAGTTTTGGGTTCGTCTCCGGCGCAAGACTCACCTCTTCGTTCAGGAATACATAGTCATACTGCGCCCAGTGATTAAAGCGATCCTCCATCTGTCTCATCGAGTCGAGGAAAGGCCAAAGGTCGGAATTGCGTGCTTCAAGGAGGGAGGTCAGCATGAGATAACGATGATTCTCGAAGCGCCATGCAGTTGAGGAGCTATGTTGGTGTCACAGCTCCTCCATACGGTGGAGGGCGTCAGGTTCAGCTTTGAGAGCTGCAGATGCCTGGCGGTGCCCCCAACCCGTACCGAGCCAGTCCATCTCCTACTTGGATGTACATCCAAATCAACGACTCACCCAGCACAACAAAGACCGCCTTCGCCTTCCTCCGCTCCGGGATCGCACTCGGATCCAAGTCATCCAAAACAGGTCTCCTATTACCGCTTAACTCCGGCACGGCTGAATGTGGAGGAGGTTGACCCTCTTTCCAACCGGTGGAAGAAGAGGAAGGGAAGAGAGAAAAGGGGGATGTGCTCGCTCGGTATGTAGGATGGAAGGAGAGAATTAGGTGTGTTGCGAGCTGCGTATAGACATTAGATTAACGAAAATCTGGTTTGAGGGAGGGGGAAAGGCTTACGAGGACACCACCTATTATGCCGATATACCGCCATCGAGGGATGAGCATGTTGATGGGAGCTCAGACTCGTATGGACCAGTCTTTGAATCCTATGATGAAGGAGGAAGCCGGTCGATAATGTCGAGGGTCGTATGGTGGTCGGTCCAGAATGGCGGAGATGGGATTGCGAAGTTGATTGATCGTATCAAAATGGCCTAGCTTGACCGCATTCGCCAAGAGGAGTGAGTAAGATTGAAGAGCCTGTAATGAACAAGTCTATTCTCCGCGGACTGCACAACTGCGAAGGTCAACCCTGGGAAAGTACCGAGATGATTTCGAGACAAAACCACGTGTAGAAAAGCGATTGATCATTTCGTCGGTACTTGATAAGGATCGTCAAGAGCGCGTGTTCTTGATTACCGAGACATCTTCCTCACCACGATGGAAGGCGTCTTTCTACAGGCTCACATCTGCAGATGTCATAGTTGTGACAGTTCGTCATAGACATCTGCTCGTCACCCTGCAGCGATTTCTGCCGTTACGTGCCGATTGGTGGCGCATACCCTGAATATCCCCCTCCGCTCATCCCCCGTCACCTAGGGAGCTCTTTTTAAGCCTTCTCGCCGCCTTCACCGCACGGTACGCGACTGACCTTGACTTTCTGCCCTCTGGAGCTAACGGGTCATGGGCCAGTTCCAATTACCTCACCGAGCGAAACCGTGACTCCATCCGATGGAACGGTAGCCCTCCACCGTTCCAGGATTGAGTGGAGCGGATGGTGAGCCAAAGAAAGAAAGAAATCAACAACGCCTCGAGTTCTCGATGGTTGTACCGGATGTTTACCCTCGGTATTGAAAGCATTCATAAATCCGGTCGATCCAACTGACATATCCCCCTCTTCCATACGCAAACACGTCCATCCTGCTATTTACATAACGAATCGATCTGCATTTCTGCTGCGGATCGTCCATAGAGACTCATCGCTGGTTGATCGTCTCGCCTCACCGTCCGTCGACACTATCTACCCCGCACAGCTCATCGCAAAGCCTTCTCAACTGCCGTCTACCCCGCACACCTACTACTCGTCAGTTGATCCCGGTATCCGTGATATCACCCGCTGACTCGACCCAGGCAATGCCGCGCATTCCAGTACGAACCACTCCCTACCATACCCTTCCCCGATGTACCCGTCACTACAAGTCGAAGCGGGATTTGATCCTCCGCGCACTCGGCAAAGCATCCTTCATCAACGGATCTCAATTCGTCATCGCCTGGATCTCACCAAAGGGAGAAGTCGATGTGTACGCATCCGAACTGCTTCAAGCTGCCGTCTCCGTGAAAGAAGGCGGAGTCCTCGGTCGTAAGGAACTCGATCGTGAAGCGACCCGTGTCCGAGGCGAGATGAACCGCCGATGGGAAGAGGTGCGACGACTCGAGGAGAGTGGTGAAGCGCCAGTCATGGAAGACGACCGAGGCGACGAGGCTGCCGATGTTGAAGAAGGGGACGAGGAGGATGTCGAGGAGGGCGACCCCGACCGGACCATGGTTGAGGACGCGTCTTCTGATACACCCGCCAAAGGTGTCTCCGACGGCATGTCGCTCAAGAAACCTTCTCCCAACGGTATGATGTCCACCTTCGCGGCGCGCTCTTCAACACCTTCACCACCGATGCATACCCTCAACCTCGCCCTTTCCGCTATCGATGACTACTACACATCCCGTTTCGCCGCACTTCAACAGGCTACTTGCAAACTGGTCGTCAAGGCCTGGATCAAGGTGATCGAGCCGAAAAAGCAGATGAAGTTCCCGTACAACAAAGGAGAGGATCTCAAGCCGGTCTGGTGGCCTGAAGGTGTGAGGCACCGCGAGCCAGACCATCTCAGCAAGACTGGTAGGTTATCATTGACATTCGCTAGGTCCCCGCTGATGAGTGCTCAGAACGTCTCACTCTCCTCTCGAGCATCGTCCGCAGTCCTCTGATCTCCGTCTCACGCCTGGAGCTGTCCACAGCGGAAGCCGCCGCCTTCATCTCCCGACCCCGTCTTGCTATCCTGCGTGAAGTATACCTTGTCGCGAAGGAGGAGGAGAAGCGCCGGAAGGAAGGTGGTAAGTGACTGTCCTCCTCTCGCCAGGCCTTTGCTGATTCCTTATAGACCTCTTGTCCGACCTGATCGTCCACCTGCCAAACTTCCCTGTCTCCCCACCCGCCGTCTCACCCGATGCCACCGAGAAACGTCCCCTCGCCCAGTACGATCTTACCGACAAAGCAAACCTCTCAGACTCGGTTTGCGCCACGCACAGTCAGAAACGAATCAAGCACACTCACCGCCTCGGTGCCCTCACTACGTCGAATTACGACAATTACGACACAAACATCTATGGTCAACCATTCACCACCGTCCCTCAAACCACATGGCGCGATGTACCACCTCCACATCTCTCCCCATATCCTCATTCCGGCTCGGAGATGGCATATGGATCCGACTACTCCCGATCACCCAATCCCGAAGCGGAGAGAAGCTATCACCCGAATCACCTCGCCCCGATACTCAACCACACCCATTCCCACTCCCACTCGCCGGTCGACTCGCCCGCCTTCCAACATAACGCAACACTGCAACCTTCCGCATCTTCCGCATTCTACTCCCGTAGTAGCCAAAGCTACATGCAACAACAACAGATGGACTACCTACACTCGCACGGTCATTCCCAGGCGTACGACTACGGGAGCCCGTATCTTGTAGACAGCGCTTGGGATGGAAGTTTCGCTCAGACTGCTCAAGCATGACCATGAAGGGGAGGAGTATAAAGTAAATGGTCTGAGGGTTGCTGGCTTCTGGGTATCTCGAGAGGATTTGAGGGACACTGGATATCCACTTCATCTTAACATCATTTCGCGTACCCAAACATGCACCGTCGTAATGTAGGACACTGCGTCTCATACCATTTATACCGTAACAAGTCTACCGACAAATGCAGCAAATACAGCTCTAGACCACCTCAAGAGAAGAGCAGTGAGGAATTCCACCACAAGTGCAGTACACTTCCGCCGTCGCCGTCGCTGTGAGGGTTGTTGACGAAAGATCGGGAACCCACGCCTTAGTGAAGATTCAAAATGGCCCTCATTGAGTCACGCTACATATCTGAGCATTTCTTTTCCCCAGTCTTGGATTTCCGAACTTTTGTTGACAGATTCGGAAAGAAAGCGCCTCTGACTGCGCGAGGATGGGCTCAGCTAGAAGCCAAAACCAGTGCCCCCGTTACGACAAACCACACTGGACGTGACGCGACCTTATTTTAGGTACAGGCCTGGCGCACAGCTTTTTCTTTCCCGTCGTGTGCGGCCACTTCCGTCAAAGGGGTTTTTATGTGGGGATCACCTGCTATAAGACTCTTCCTCATTCAACACTCTTTACGTTGTTCACAACTCGCTCTCTATCATCACCACAGTCCTTGACCTTGACTCCAGTGACCTCAAGCCAACATCATGTTCTCCAACACCAAGCTCGCTCTTTTCGCAGCACTCGTTGCCGCCGCTAACGCCGCTCAGATCAACACCCCTGTAAGCCATCCTTCCGATCACTCCTATTAGCTCAGATCAGCTTGTACATCGGATATCTCAGATGCTGACCAAATTCTCAGTCATCCCTCATCACCTGCCAACCTGTCCAACTCACTTTCAGCGGTACCGGCGGACCATACTACATCGCCGCTCTTCCTGGAGGTGATGCTTCCGCGACGGCGGTAGGTCCATTGCTATACACGTCCGTCTTCTGTTCCGACGATGCTAACCTATTTCCGAGTAGCTCCAGAACTTGCCTGCGGCCGACTCCTCGCCAGCTACTTGGACCGTCAACGTTGCGGCCGGTACCAACACGTACGTCACGAAACCTATCGATCGCCATAGATTCAGCTGATCTTTCCTTCCTAACTCTTCCTTTCCCTGTCATTCATCGTACCTCCAACTGTCGTCTATTGCTCAACACCGCTCCGTCTACAGAACAATCCGACTCACCGATAACTCCGGCGCAGTCGCCTACTCTTCAGCCGTGGTAGTCCAAGCCGGCTCATCAACCGCCTGTCTCGCAACAGCTTCAGCCTCGTGAGCTTCACATCTCCCGCCTTTCTGCGCTACCTCAGGTAATGATATTCCAGTGACGCCGGGTCGGCGGCTCTAGCTTCTTCATCAGCCAATGTCGCCAGTGCCAACGCCGCTACCGCCGCTTCTGCCACCTCAGCCACAGCCTCAAGCTCAAAATCGGGCTCAGGGACGGTCGCTACTTCTTCCACGACCGTTTCCAAAGCTGCGGCGTTGAGTACTCGGGAGCTATCTGGCGTGATGGTTGGGCTGGCTGGGATGGTGGCTGCAGCGTTTGGTGTGGTTGCGTGAGCTGGTCTTACGGAACTACTAGGGATACGGTGACTTTGGGGATTGAGAATCTTTGAGGACGAATAGACTTTGCACTTGTTCTCATATGTTGGTTACGCTTCCACAACGCTGAATGGATGCATCACGCTCTTTCCCTCTCGTCGCTCAATGAAAGACCGCGCTCGGTCCGGGAGCTGGCGTAGTGGAAGCAGTTTGGGTCAGGTACCGCCTGAGCAACAAGTAGACAAGAGGGGACCTAGCATTTTTATCATCTCTGACCAAAAGCCGATGTTCATCCTTCGTCTCGTGTCTCGACAGCCTCGTTATCATTGAGATTGGATTCTCCCTGGCTTACATATTGCCCTCGCCCAGAACCGGTCGGTCTCGTCGCGACTTATGGCCCCGCCGCCCTTCCCCTCGGCCCACGATTACCGCCTCGACCCAACCCCCTACAAAGCTCTGCACGCCGAACAAGGAGTCTTCAACACACCTCCTTACTCAAACGAAATCAAGGGATTATGGAGGTACGCAGATGAAGCTACCGCTAAGAAAAGTGCGGAGGAAGTGTTCGCTACTTTCGAGAAGTATCGGTAAGGTCTACCCTCCTCAGCTCCAAAACGGCTACTGAGAATGATGGAATAGGGATGACGATGATTTCATTGGGTTTGTCGCACACTTTCGTCGGAATGAGACTCTAAGCTGAGGGATAGCTAGCATGGACACGGCGAGGAAGTTCATCCAAATGGGTCGGACCAGGTCTCTACGATATGCACTCCGTCCAGGCGGTCGGAAGTATCAAACCTCTTCCACCTCGACCTCTACCTCAACTCCGACCCCATCCTCGAACCTCGGCAAAGGGAAAGCCAAGGTAGGGATCCCTCGAACAGGCGAAGTGCGCGATGAAGAGAAACTTCGGGGAGCAGGGGTGTTTACAGAGTACCTTGAGAAAGTCTGGGCGGACGAGATGTACATCAAACGGTGGGAGGAATGGAGGGAGAAGCAGGGAAGTGATACGGCTTTACCAAAGATGGCCAAGAAGGACGGGGTTGAGAAGTATGGGAAGGTTAGAAGACGGAAGAGGAGCAAGAAGGTAGATCCGAAGGCCGAGTCGGTGGACCAAAAGGCTAGCAAGGTTCAGGCGGACGGAGGGGTTCCCGGAGCAAGCAGGGAGATCATCTGGAATCCTTGAAGGACGGCGATGCGGAAGAGAACGGCGACTCGAAGCTTTGAAGTAAACGGATACGCAGAAATACAGGAATAGCATAAGAGTACCCTTCGATTATAAACATGCTTGTTTTTCCAGATATTAAAAGATTTTTTGAGCTTCTTTTCCCTTCTGCTTCCCTCATGAATATACATCTCCATGGACTCGTACCTGCTTACGCATCAGTTTCCGTTCCTTTGTCAACAGAGGGGACCTACTCGATACAAGCAAGTAAAGTCTCCTCCCCAATTGCTCTCAACGCGGAAGATGACGATACCAACGTCGATGCCCAGCTCAACGATCTCAGGCGACACAGGGAAGGTCTGGATATGCAACGGGAGAGACGGATCGTAGCCGAACGACGCAAGTAGTAGGTGATCAGGAGTGGATGACGCGGAGGAGCTATACTATGTCAGCTAATGCTGGCGAGATGATCGCTACGCACTCGTCTGGAGGCTGCTTCGCGATATACTCAGCGACTTTGGCCTTGTTCTCTTCGCCTTCAACCATGCCCCACTGTGCCAATTTCAGCTAGGCTGATTGCGAGAATGCTGTACTCACCACCTCGATGTTCTTCGGAGCAGTGGACGTATCAAGCGCAATATCGCTCGCCGCGTGCTCCACAGTCAGATCGGTCACGACTGCCCGTCGATTCAGCAGAACCCCTATTTGTCCTTTATTCCCCTTGAATGGCCAACAGCTTCCAACCGAGTTGTCGGGATGCAGCGCTGTCGCTGGACTTCGCCCTTCTACATCCTTCCGACCGAGTAGCCAACGACCGAATGCCGACGGTGAGCTCATGACGAGTGTATCCGACGTTATTGACGGTACGACTCGACCGCCAGATGTGAAGAGTGCATAATCTGGTCGAGCGATGGTATCTTTCGAATGGCGGAGGAGAGCCGCATCAATGAGATTTGTGAAGATCGAAGTAAGATCGTCTCCTTTCGCTGACTTGATTGTCACAGAGGAGCGAGATGGAGGTGCGGTGGTCGACGTCTTACGAGACATCTCGTCCATCAGTAGACGAAGATTTGAAACCTCTCCCTCGAGGACACGGATGAAATCTGAGCGCGAAATGATGGCTCCCGAAGCAATCTTCCGCTCGAATAGCCGTTCCGCCCATTCCTCCAGCTCCTTATCGTTCCTCCTCATAGTTCCAGCTGAGATCTGCCCCTTTGCACCGTCGCCTAGTATGTTCCGGACGAGGCTTTCCACCTCATTCTTACCGACAAGGACCTTCTTCATCTCCGTCCAGAAGATTGGGTCAATATCAATCGTGCCACCAGAGTTGATGTTGACTGGCATGTTATCGGGTAAGATTCGTGATAGAGCAGTCCGTAACCGTCCATCGTCCAGAGCGTCCTTGACTCCTCGCTCAACCTCGTCGACTCGTGTCTTGAGTGATTGGACTTCTCGTTCGACAGCATTGAGATCTTTCAGTGCCAATCTGGCGCTCGATGAACCGGTCTCTTGGGCTGCCACTCGAGAGGTAAGGCTCCCAAAATCCGAGTGAAGGTTGTCGAAAGAAGCCTGCAGGCCTTTGTCGCCCTTCTGCCCGTCTTGTCTGAGACTATCAAGCCGTTGACGCTCCTGCGTGATCGAGCTCTCCAGCTCAGCGACACGGCTGACCATCGACTCGCTCGCACGCTTCGTATCTCGTTCAGCAGTTTGTAGTGCTTTCGAGGATTCCGATAATGACGAGAAGGCTCGTTCCAGCTGGGTCAAGCGGGATACCAGTTCGTCCATCGATCCAGGCGGGATGTTTGGAGCGTGATACCTGGAAGTCGTTTGCGCTTGACGTTGAAGAACACGTAAGGCAATACTGAGAGCGATGAGACCTCCGATCCACTTCCACCAGTCTTGTCGAAGTCGCCGAAGCATCTGCTTGCCAGATCCAAGGGCTCCTCGGATAGGTCGGATGATAAGAGCTTTGATGAGACTGATGATCAGCTCGACGATGAAGCGGAGACCCATTACCAGGCCATGTAGGATATTGGTGACCATCGTGCGGAGTGAGGAAGGCTGCCGTTTCCGAGCATTGTATCCAGGTGCAGGGGAGTTCCTGTCCGCTCTCGGAGTCAAAGCTCGAAGAAGTCGTGCCGGAGTCGGTGATCGTCGATGACCCTTCGCTAGTTGGACCTCGGCAAAAGGGCTGTGTTCTCGATAATTATACTCCTCCATGTCCTCCTCGCTGCCTGGGATTTCTCCTCCATCCCCACTTCTCCGCCCTTTCCTCCTCGTCCTCGGCTGAAGTCCCAGTCCCATGCCCAGATATCCCTCCCCCTTCTCGGCCCTCTTTCCCCTTGTCTCCGCCCGTCCATCTAACGCACCCCTCCTCACGATCCCTTCCCCTTCGCCATCAGACTCCTCGGAGTTATACTGATAATCGTCCACTCCCGGTCGATAAGGCATATCCTCATTGGCAGTCTTCGTCCTCCTCCTCTTCGGATCAGATACTCTTGGTCCTCTCTTCGCAGCCGCAGCTTCTTGAGCAGCTCGGACAAACTCCTCCTCTTGGCGATAATCATAGCTCGTCTCGCCTGATCCGAGGGAGACGAAGCTGTTAAACTCGCCTGAGCCGTCAAGGTCACGATCTTCGGTTGGTCGAAGGAAGTAGCGGACTGGGGAAAGGGCTCGAGCTGCCGAAGCAAGCTGTTCGGAAGGGGATTGTGCTCGCTGTGTCGGCTGGGACTTGTTGGAAGTAGGCGCTCTCGGCTTGATCGTGAAGGATCCGTCAAGAGGTGGGGAAGGGAGATGATGACCGCTTTGAGCTGCATGGAAGGCTGCAGCGATACTATGGTGTGCAGGCCGTCAGCTCGATCCAGTTCAGGTGATAAGTTGTCAAGCTGAATCAAGAGTACTAAGATCATGCACTTACTTGACACTTGTGTCTTTCAATCCTACCAAGCCATTGTTTGCGGTCTTTCCGGTACGGGAAGCAGGCACTTTGAAAGAGCTGAATGACGAGTGGAGTTGAGTGAGATGAGAGCAGCAAGGTGGAGTTCCAAGAGGAAAGGTGTGAACAAAATCTCTCGTCAGCAAGGCCCCACAATGAAGCGAACACCTTGGGCAGGGCAGAAGGTGTACACACCTCTGAACACTCTCCCTATCCCAATCATCGTTCTCCGCTCCCCTCGTGCTCCTCGCACTCCTGGTACTCCTTGCAGGGGAAGGTGCGACTGTCCTACTCGAGTCCCCATTGGCCGATGAAGCAGGCGGAGCTTTCCGCGGCGGCATCTTGTCTTATTCGAGTAGTCTTGTATGAGAAGATAGAAGTGGGGATTGGAGGGAGTGATTCGCAAGATGGGTCTGATTGCGGGTTGAAAGATGATATTGGGTTTGTTGTGTTAAAGTCGAAGATCGGTCATTCCCAAGGACAATCAGGAAAAGAAGCTGTTCAATACATGATGATCAATGGAGTGTCTAGCGGTGGCGAAGTAGAGAAGATGGATTGAGAGGAAGGAAGAAGAACGTTCAATTGCCATCATCCTCCTCGGGTTGAGGACAGAAACCACACGCGCGTTTGGAGCTTCAGAGTGTTTCATGTTTTACAATCGTTCAGGGGCTAGTATCAGCTTGGTAGGACAGTCCTCTCCTTGCCTGCTTGGCTCTCTGAAAACAATGGAATATCGCTGCAAAAGGATATTTCCACCACAAATCGTTTGATATCGACTAGGTCGACCAAAGCTATGGTACATCTCGTCATACTGTGGCGTACCCCTAAGCTCGATTCCTTTGTAGCCATGCTCCGACGCAAGAGCTACAATAAGCGAGAAGAAAATTAGAGCAGCTGGGTTTATCGGTATGACTGTAAGACGGAGCCGCGTCAGCCGTGAAGCCAGCAGTATATGCAGATGATGCGCACCTTTTGCCTCCTCGCACGCGCACCACGACCACCGAACTTCTTCGGCTCCATTCGCCTGGGGTCGGCAACGAGAAGGGAACGGTCGTAAGCGATTAGGGTTTTCTTCAGTTCCAGTGCGGACGCGGCATCCTCGTTCTTTGCGTAGAAACTGGAAAGAAGTCAGCAAGGTTGCGTGAACAACCAACTCCAGTTCCGTTCATAGTGTTCCAACACCTCACAGAGTATACAGCAGCAGAGCGCTGCTATATGCTCCGATGGCGGGCAATGGGGGATTCTTGGTACAAGGGTAACTTACGCAACGATGCCTTTGGCAATAGCCTGACGAAGCGCATACAGCTGGGACACATGACCACCACCCTTCACACGGAGTCGAATGTCGATATTGGCGAGCTTTTCGGGACCGACGATGAGGATGGGTTCGTAAACTTTGTACCGCAGTAGTGCTCTGCGAATCAAGTATATCAGCGCATGTCTAAGGCTGACTGCCCCGCATATGCCTTTCGGAGAGGTCGCCGCTTCCTATGATAGCTAGGTTCCCATGGATGTTGACAGAGATGACCATTCGCGGTCTCGAAGGACCGCGAGATGGAATCCTCACTGGCACCCACCCCAGATCGGCATTTCAAGATTCACCATATCCGTCTAACCCGCTGTCGAGTGAAGGCGACGACTCACGGTTCAACAAGGGAGATAGGTGACCCATTGAGGCGGACGAGGCCACGCCCAGGTGTGACATGGGCTACCGAGGTAGCAGTCTATGTGAAGCGCAATTAGTTGGGAGCCTCCAGTCCTGGACTGAGATCCGAATTCACCTTTTTCTTGCCGAAACACTGGACGGCGGACATCTTCTACTCGACGTATATCGAGGTTCCGAAGGACGGGAGAAGGGTTTCAGGTCGTTCAAAAAATAGGCAGGAGAGGAAATCGCGTTGGAGAAGAGGACAGGGACAAGCAATCGTCAGCAGCTGTCTGAAAGGATAGTTTTCTCGGACATCTAGGTAGAAGAGCTGAACTCACGATCGTATGCAGAGAAGACCTGTCAAAGGAGAGCGTTGAATATGCAGGAGAAGCTGGTCTCGCTATTGCCGCGGTAATATGTAGCTTAAACCCTGTAGTACGCTGGAAGTGGGTCTTCGGATTTAAATTTATCGCCGGTCATGCCGGGCTCACGCACTTGAATCCGGTGAATCCGCCTTACTCATCTTCAGCCCGTTTCACATTTCTTCGTTTCTTTGTCAATGGAATGCAAACAACGTAAAGATGTATTCATTGCACTACTCGCGCACTGACCCATCCTTTAACACTGAGCTTGACATCTCATCAAACTTGGTCAAACCATGAAGTATCCTTCAACGTCCCGATTCTACGTTCACGTCCATAACGCTCGACCACCATGACGACTCGACCTGTCACACCTCTCTGCAGGGCATCATCTCCTATTTCAAGCGCTTCGACGCCGACAGGCTCGACTCTTGCTGTTCCCGGCTCAAGCCAGGGCAAGAACGTCTCTGATCGACCGAGTACATCTCTGAACTTCTTGCGCAGCTTGTCTCGCTTCTCACCAGCAGAGGATTTCACGGATCGAGGGAGATCTCCACTATCCGAGGATAGATCGATGACACCGACTCCGCCTGTAGCACCAACCCTTTCCAAGCCAGGCACCTCTCGCGAATCCAGAGACAAGCTGTTTGGACCGACGAAGAAGAGCGAGGACATCAGCGAAGAGAAACCGTCCAACCCTCGGCCTAGTTTCATGACAAGACTGTCATCATCGAGTGTAGGTCCAGCTCAACGACCCAAATCCTCTTCATCCGATATCTCCCTCCCTCGTCCAAGTACTTCTACCGCATCATCCGACCGTTCCTCATCAGCGATCAATGTGAACAACGTTGACTCTAGCAACGAAATTTCGAGGTCTTCAGGACTACTGACTCCGACCTCAATCGATCCAGCAGGACATAAAGCCTCCCTCATCCGCACTCATTCATCCGCTAGCCGCGACCGAGTCCTTGGTCGGACTACCAACCCGAGCTCAGCAGGACAGAGCAGGATCTTCCTTCAACCCAACATCTCCCACATCCTACCCTTTGCTGCGAATCGGCCTTTCTCAGCTTGGGACGCGTCGGGTGAGAACCTGCTGGACACTACGACGAAGAAGGAGTTTGGGGGATGGAAGGATATGCCCAAAGGGAAGCGGGTTTGGGTGGATGAGAAGGGTCAGGAGGTTGGTCGAGTGTATAGAGTTGGATGGGAGAGGGATGTTTTCGACCTGTGAGGGAGGTCTTCCTTGCAAGAGCCTCGGTATTGAAGAAAGCTAGGGAAGCGCAACTGCATGAGACGATGTATGCTATCGCTGGTGGTCGACATACGTTCGCGAACTTCCCCGAAGGCAAGGAACCGAAGACAGTCCTGGATGTGAGTATCCGTTCTATCTCAGTATGATCTGGGCTGAGTCATGGAGATCGGGACAGGCATCGGTTCGTGGCCCATCTTTCAAGCGCCTGAGTGGCCCGAAGCGACTTTCGTCGGTCTCGATCTCATACCATGTCAAAATGACATATCGAGCTTGGCGTCGGCTGCAAGGCGTTGATCATTTGATAGTCCCACAAACGGGACGTCAGGGATGTGGGAGAAGGTGGAGAAGAGGATCACATGGGGTACGGCCGATTTGTGGGTGTTGGCACTGAAGAAAGTGATGACATCGCTGACGTGAACAGCCTCGATACCCTGCCAGATGATACAGGCGTCTTCGACTTGGTCCACATCCGCTTCCTCGGTCTAGCCATCCCGGAACCCAAATGGGGCGATCTCCTCGAAGAGGCTTCTCGAATCCTTAAATCCGGTGGAAAGCTGGAGATCGTCGAGATGTCTTACACTCTACCGACTTCCGCACCTAGCTCGCTACGAAACTCGTTCGCTTCGCTTCTTCTCGCCAATCTGGTTCAACCTCTCCCTGTCCTGCCTATATGATTCAGCTTACCCTCCATCCCGGCTTTTGTTATCCTATCTTTGAGAAGACGCTCACCGACCCGCCTGGAGCGCTGGGTGAGGCGATCATGGTCTGGGTCAGGAGTGCGATGGACTATAGAGGAACAGGATTGGCGGAGGGCAAGGAAGGATGGAGTAGAGCAGGAGTAGAAGCGTGTAGAGCGCTACATCAAGCTGATCCGGAGCGAATGCAACTTGTCGGGAACAAGCAAGTGAACGGAAATAAATACAAGGGGCTGTGGCGGGGAGGTTACGCTATGGGTATGGGTCGTTAGCAAGCGGTGATGGAGAAAATTATGCGTTCGTCTGCCCCGATCGTGCTATACTACTGCTTTCGAGGTCAACGAATCTATGATCTTTCGATATGATTCGCTCTGCATATAAGAGACATCGATTGTTAGGATGACTACAGATCTGGTGGCTGTCAGGGAGTAAGAGGAAACACTTAAACCGACGCTCACGGCGAACGACCCTATCTCTCGATGGCAAATACACACTGATCACCGACGTAGACCTTACACGCCTCTTACGATCTAGGAGTGACGACTAGGTACAATCGACCAGTATTTAGCGTGTTCTGCCTCCAGTGGTATTAAGCTCCCCCTCTTTGCCAGACAACTTTGACCGCACCCTGTGCGCCGTTTCAAACTCCTGCTGAAACAGTCTGGGCTAACCCTTACAGCAAATGCGACACCTTTGAACACGACTTCTCCTCTCTGCCACCATCCTCGACATCCTTTCACCGCACTCGCGGCCGACACTGTTACCTGGCCCGATGCTTACTGGTCAATCATCACATTCCCAATCACACTCACAATTTCAAGACATCCAGTTGATCCACTCCCCCATCCCCCGACAAACCCCTTCACAATTGCCCATCGCACACTACAACATTTTCAACTGTTCACCACCTAACTACAACACTGACGCAACTCACTGCTCTCCAACATGCCGTTTGGAAGTTTGAGGGATATTGATGGTCAGTCATCAGCCAGGAAAGCAAGATTTGGCTTGGATCCAGTCTCCTCCGTAAGTTCCTAAGACACGTTGAATGCGCTGACCGTCCAGGTCCGTAATCCCACTTATGACCGGGACGACGATGACTACGATGAACTGGAAGGACAAGATTTGGCTCTGCAGAACGGGTCCTCTGGATTTCCTCGATCGAATTATACGAACTCTAGGCTGTCGGCTAAAACTTCCACGTTGTCCAATGCCTTCCGACAGATGCGTCATCCAGCTGAAGAATTCTCGACGATCGAGAACGGAAGAATCGTGCCCAACAGCGACTATTTGACCGCGTCCTACAGTGCTTATGGTTCTAACGCTGGTAGCGCCAGTCAACAATACAGTGCGCATGAACCGTCGTATGGCCAGTCGTACGGCTCGGTAAACCCCCTCCCCCCGAACCTCAGGGATTCGCAGGCGACCGGTTTCCAAATATATTCGCAGATGTCACGCTCAGTGGGCCCTAACGGCGGTTTTATCGATGACCGCGAAGTCGAGTTGATGCCTCCTTACATGCGCGCAAACTATAGAGGCACCAAGAGTAACACCGGTACGACAGGTGGTGGTACGGGTAGGAAGAGATCGAAAGTGAAGAGCTTTTTCAAGAGAGCGTTCAGACGAACCAAGTCGAACGCCACCACCGCTACTAGGGACGGTGTCTATTTCCAAGCTGACGAGTTCGGTGCCTATAACAACGGGATCTGGCAGGCTGCTCAGAGCGTCCACTCCGGTTACCGACACCCGCGTGAGCCTTGCCTTCTCTGTTACCCGCTGCTGATATGGTGATTTAGCGACTTATAGCCAAGCTAAGAGCGGTTACAACACGAGCCATCCGTATCAACCGTCGAACTCTATGTATCAAGCTCCTTCCGCCTCCTACGGTGCCTTGCCATCGTTTATGCCGCCGAATCAATCGCTTGCGAGTATGGGACACCAATCTATGGGGTCGCCACCCTCATACATGACAGATAACGGCGGTGATAGCGGACCCATGCGAATCACCAAACATAACGACGGCAAGGTGGTGTGGGATATTAAAGGCAATGCGATGCCGAAAGGAGAATTGTTCAACTTTGGGGGAGAGTTGTTCTCAAGAGGACCTGTCAACCCCGAGATGCTGTCCCAGGCGCCAACGAGCTTCGGCCCGCAGTTCCAGCACTCTCAATACGGACTGCCAGGAAGAAGCATGGGTCCGCAATCCCAGTCGATGATACCTTCGCAGATGACGAGCGTACCTCAGGAACCTGTCATGCAGTCTGAAGAGCACGAAGTCCCTCCACCCCAAGGCTTCAGATTCGATGACATGCGTTATACGCTCAACCGCAACAGAAGGTGGGGGTGAATGACGAGAGTTCGGGAACCCAAGCTGACTGGGACGCATTTGCTAGGAATGTGATTTCGTCACATTATAGCGGTCATGTGGACGACGAGCTCGAGAACCGAGAAGCACAACTGATACGGCAGTGTCCTGAGGATGCTTGGGCCAGTATGGGAGGTCAGTTCACGAAACCGGAGAGTGAATATCGCAAGTCATTGCGCAGGGAGTGGACCGAAGAGATGAGCGAGTTCAACAATCAGCCGGGTAGGTAACGTGTCCCGTAAGTGTGACGCGGTCATTGATGTCGCCTAGGAGCACCACACGCGACTGATAAGACACTCGAGGTTTACTCACGGTACGCAGCGGATGAGTACGAAACCGGCGCAGCCGAGAAGGATGTCAAGGATCGTTTCTATGCTCGAATCAGCAAGCAGTAAGTCTACGTCGATATAACGCTGGACTTTCTGACCGATATCGTCCGTAGCCGGATGAGCGCGACCGATCGAGCCAAGCATTTCTGCAATGATAGCATACTCACTTCTAACCAGGCAAGCTACAACCAGATCTGCAACAATGCCGAGCGATGGTCGTCATGTGGCGGTGACCTGAGCGAGAAGTATGCCACCGATGCGGCGATCAAGCGCCAGCGATTGGAGCGTGTGAACTCGGATTGCCAATCCATCGGTAGCAACTGTGAGTGGGGACGTTTATATCGTAGTCATGGCTGATGTTTCACATCAAGGGCAACTCGACACCGACCAGCACAAGGCGGTCGCCGCGCGAGTTGCTCGAGAAGGTGTGGACCGTCGATCACGCTTGTCCGGGTACAGGCCTGAGGAGATGCTCACTGCTCAAGAGAAGAAGGATTTGGATGATCAATGGAAGAGCTTCGTCGATGAGAAACTCACGGAAAGCAAAATCTCTAGGCGTTACTTTACCGAGGGCACCTGGTCGAACTACCTGAACCCCAAGCAGTATCTCAAATGATGATACCATGACATGCATCTACTATACGAGCACGTTTGTATCGTCTTTAGCTGAGAATTCTACTCAACAGCATCAGCCTCGGTGTGATACAGCTGAGCTGTTTGCAGTAAGGCGTCCAGGGTGAACGACGAAAGTCGGGAACCCAAGGCCTAAGCGGACGAGACATACTCGGGTTTAACTGCTGGGTATTTCTCTATTGCTGCTCAAGTAGGACCATCTTTTAAGACCTCACTAAGGCCTGGATTCCCGAACTTTCATCGTTCACCCTAGCCACGAGCATAGACATAACGCCCACTCAGCTCTCATCCACGATAGGCGCTGGACTGAGAATCCGCTCTTTCTCAATCCTCTCTCTCTCCTTGATCCCCTTCTTCTTCTTCTTCTTCTTCTTCTTCGCATCGCGCACAGACACCGCTCCAGACGCTTCTACCGTCGAGCGGAATGTCCCTGCATCACCAAGGGCGAGCACGTCATGGTAAGAGCCTAGCGATTTGCCCTGGAGAAGTAGTTGAGGGAGTTCGGCACTACCCATGCGACGGTTGATGAGGGGGATGAAGGTGGATTCATCTCGCCGTTGATCGACGTCGATGACGAGGGGCGCGGGGGTGATCTTGAACTCGGCGAGCATCTTCCTGATCTCTCGCAGCCAAGGATCTCGCATCTTCCCCATCACGATGACGGGGAACATGGTGTTCATCTCGGTAACGAGTAAGTCGAGATCTCCACGAGCGGTTGGTCGGGAAGGGTCAAAATCGAGGACGATGGAAGGGTCGAGGGGGACGGAAGGGTCGACGGGAGGGAGGACATTTGGCGGTGGTAGATGTAACGAACTGGGAAAATTAGCAAGGGGATTGATTGCGAGGTCTGAATCGACTCACCGAGATCAAAGCGGCAAGCTCTTCTTGAGGGTTCTCAAACTTGAGTGTTTCCTCAGACGGGACCAAGTACACACCCTGAACGGCAACGTCAGCCGCACGAGCCTTGAGCTCAGCGGCGCTCATCTGTCCGAGAATCGCAGCATGTCTTTCCGATCGTTGATGCCAATGAGACCGTCAACCTCGAGGAAGCGTCGAGGTGCCATCTAATTCCGCTGTGTCACTATCGCCTCGATAGGTTGAGTCCTTGACGAGGCGTTGTTCAGAAGCACGAGACCGAAGGTGAAGAAGCAGAAACCGATGAGGAAGACGGGGCGGAGTCGTCTTGGGACGCGAAGGAGGTAGGCGAGGGCGGTGGAATAAGACTGCTTCGAGCCGTTGTAGGGATTGGTGATGGTGTGAAGCCTCGACTGAGTTGATCAGCAAGGTCGCTTTTAAAAGAGAATAAACGACTCACCTTCGCGCTGAAAGGGAAGTGCAGCCTGGATTCGATGGAATGCCCCTTGGGCGTATGAGGTGGAGAAGGTCCCTCTCTGTCAACGGCCGGGTGCAGCTTCTTCCGCAAAGGGTGATGGGGCGGGAGGAGAGGGAAGTGACGCGGAAGATTGTTCTCATCGACAGGGCTACCGAATGTAGGAGTGGGCATTCGAGCCAGGGAAGAGAGAATGAAGTGATCCGACGTGAGCTTGGGAGTTGTGATAGGAGGGCTTGTGGAGACCGGAGTCACCACGACTGATGAAGCTGGAGGTGAATTGTCCTCGTGGCTGTCAGTCGGAAGGAGAGGCGGTAAGGAGAGTGGTGATGAGGGAGATGGAGGGAGACAGCACCGGTAGGCGTCGCGCTGCCGTAGCCATGACGACGGCTATTGGTGTCGAGGGAGAGGTGATGGGAAGTGGAGCTGGAACTGCGCGATGGCTTGCTTACTGTCCGAGCTGAATAGAGGTGAAATTCTTAGATTGACGGAAGACTAGGTGTAGGGGGAGTTGAATCAGGAAGGGTGATCGAAGGATGAGCGACGGTTTTGCGTTGATAAGTCGAGGGAAAGTAAGACTGATGGGGTTTATAAGCGTTACAACCCAGCCACGATATGAAACGATGGGGACGGGCTCGGTGGTTGGTGAGATCTCGGATCACACCACACAAGGAGATCTCTAATTGCGCTAGCACCAAAAGGGTGCAGAATTCAAGGTTGATTTCCCAGAGAGAAGGATGAGGGATGATAAGAAATTTCCCACTTACCATTGCGAATCGGACTGGGTTCACCTGTTCCGGATGAAGCGCTAGGGGTGATGTTCATCGACGTTAAGAGGTCGAAACGGAAGTCTGGCCAGGATCAGAGGTGGTCAAAGACTAAGGGACAGATCTGCATTCAGCCGATGTTTCTTTCGTGGTGGATAAGGAGGCGGACCCGAAAGAAGTGATGGAGGTGATGGTGTCATTAGCTAGAGTGAAAGTGGTTCCACACACATGATCCGGTCTCGATAGGAAGAGTTCTCCGTCTCAGACTTTTCAACAGAGGCCCAATTCCAGATTGACAGGGTTTAGAGCGACGGGCGGTAACGCTGACGGGAGCCGGTTGCCGTGACCGAACCAGTCGATTCCGCAGGTTATGTAAAGTACTCGTCTAGGATCGGGAGTGGAAGAAAGTCAAGTGAACACGGGAATGCGAGCACTGATGGGAGAAAGAAGCGAGTTGACGAAGCCGAACGCGCTATAAGTTACTATCCGACTACTCAATGGCACGACATACCCAGGCTACTTCTCCCGGAAAGTCAGCTTCTCAAAACTCTTTTCACCACTTCTTTCCGGGATTACGGAACTCTCTAATTACTTACCGACAAGAGCCTTCAGTGATCTGGTCTCATAGAGATCGACGTGTCCGCGCTGTACCTCGCTGAGACGTGGAGATCCATTCGCTACCTCACGCACAATAGTGCCTTCACTGACATCGATGCGTTTTTAGAGAGTGATTGCAGCTCGCAAAGTCATCGCATCGCAGCCACACCGCCCGCACCGATGTGTGTGAGCACGGACCAGGAGTGATTTACAGTACTTGGGTAAGTAGAATGCAGGGTATCATTTTTGCTCTCACCGAGAACATCTCTCAGTCATCTCCACCCATTTCTCCCTGGCCGAGCTAAGCAGAACTCTCTCGTTTATTGCGAGAGTCATCGCCATCCGCTGCAATGTAGCATCTGCCGGCAACGCCTTCCGGAGTACTCGTCAACTCCGACAGTTAAGAGCGAAGATGAAGAGAACTCACATCCCTCCGCTCGAAGAGCTCGTCAAGACCGATGTCAGACCGGTACATCCTCCTCAACCTCTGTTCAAACAGCCGAAGAACAGCGCGGACGACGAGGATGGTCCCTGGCGATAATGATACCTCAATCGAAGCATCGAGTACATCGGCGTCGTCTTGCAGACGAGTCCACGTCGTCTCGACCTCCTTCGTCGCCTTCACAATCGATGTCCCGGCGTCGTCGATCATGCCAATCGTGGTATGGTGAGTGATGAGGCAGAGGTACCCGAAGAGAGCGAGTGACACCTCTCCAGACTGGCTGAGGTTCATCGTCAGAAACCTTCCCACATCCGGCAGGCGTATCAGTCGATCCCCTTCGTTCGCGGTGTCGTTCGCGGTGTCGTTCGCGGTGTCGTTCGCGGTGTCGTTCCCAGTGTCATACGCCTTCCCATCGAGAAAGGTGACCCGGTCCTGCGTCACAATCTTCCGCCACACCTCCCTGACCACTTCATCCGCACCAAGCTCCTCCTCATCCCAAACCAATCCGTCGCCCCAAAATTCCTCACCCACAAAACCCCATTCGACGAGCAACCTCCCATCGCCTATCCCATCTCCATAGCAATTCATCACCTCCTCACCCTTCCTCACCCTTCTCTCAACCCTCATCTCGACACTATCCACTTCTTTCTCCAGCCTCGTCCTCTCAGATCCTGGTAAATGCTCAAGTCGGCGTACAACACCGGTAGTCGAGGGAATATCGTGAGAGCAAGGTGGAAGAGATCCGCATTGATGACAGACGAACTCGTCAGAGAGGAGAGAGGAATGCGGAGTCAGGGAGGAATGGTTGAACAAGTCTGCGAAGGGACAGAGGGCGATGGTATGGTATAGATCGATCAGGAAGGCTCGGGTGCAGACTAGGGAGTAGGCGTGGAGGTATGCCAAGCAAGGAGAGGGTTCAGGGTGTGAGGGGGTTGGAGGGAGATGAGGGGAGATATCGAGGTAGAATGCCATGAGATCCTCCTAAAACCGATTTTAGCTTGGTTCCAGCCTAAGATGCATCACCGACCAGAGACATCCCCTCTGAGTTCTTCCGGATAAGATCCCGCTCAGCTTCAGTCCCGCTCAACCACTTCCTAGCATCCTTCCCATCTTTCCCACAAAGTTCCTCAACTTCCCACATGACAGGTAACCTCACCGTCTCCCTCGGTAAAGCTTGCAGATAGCCCCAGAAGGGCGAGTCCTTTCCAAGTCGTAACTCGTGAAGTACGACCAAAGCGAGGTAAAAGATCGTATGGGAAGTGGTTGATGTGGTTTTGAGAGGTATGAGCTGTGGGAGCGATGTCGTTCGAGCGGATAGGAGTGCTGTTTTGGGTATCTGACAGACTGGACCCATGAATTAGCTCGATAGGCCTGAGAGAGCTTGGATACGTCCAGATGTCTCCCAACTCTACGTCACGAGTCGCCTGAACACCCCAGCCGGATTCGGGCGACTCCACTACGGCAAGGGCATCTGATCGATGGATGTCGTGCTCGTCCAACCAGCGGTAAAGGACCTCGAGCGATGGCGGTGGGCTATATGCAAAGAGACCGTGGTCTTGCATGATCGCTCACATCTCTTATTATGCCTGCTTTGAAGAGACTTGAGAAAGAAACCCTTATTAGCCTGGCTTGTGCCCGATCAGTAACTTACGAGATTCGTTTCCCCGCGCTTGATTTTTCTCAGGTGTTTCTCTCATCCTGCTTCTCAAGCTCGACATAGAGATGTAAAGATGCAGTCTTATCATAATAATTCTCTAATCGACGCTAACACTTGGAAGCCACTCATGCACCATCACCACCAGACATCCCCACCGAGCGGATCGTGTTCCCTTCCGCCCTGTCCACCTGCTTCGGCACCTGTACTCGGCCCACCCATTCGATGATCCACCTCGGCAGGCAGGAAGAAATGCTCGATCCCGACATATGGTGTCATCTCGGTGGGTGCTACTGATCCACCGAGGGACTGGCCGTCCAGGAAGCTGCGCTCGTCATTAGCATTTGGATGCGACGTGCAGGTTCACGAGGGTTACATACAGTGGTAGCTGATCCCCTTCGCCGAGCTTCAGTCCCGCCCGCTCCAGAGTTTCCTGCGCAAACAGACTGTCGAACTCGAAAAGATCTGTCGCTGATGACGGGGAATCATTGATCATCTGCCCAGTAGACGCAAGAAGCGAGTTCGGTGAAAGAGCTGGATTGCCTTGTATGGGGCGAGGGTAGTATGCGGAGGTGACCAGCTGCGACGGGGAGAAGGCTGGTAAAGTGGGCTCCTTCGAGGGCGTAAGCGCGGTGAAATCACTATTGAGGTGCTTCGGTGACGAGGGTACGGTTGGAGCAGGGATGACCTTTGCACGGCGCGCGCGGCGGAGTATCAATCGGAGGGACCGAGCATATCGACCAGCCGGAACTGCGTATATTAGCGAAGTCCTCCAGCGAGGGAACACTCGCTCACTGTCGGAAAGGACATTGGCAAGATCCTCGACATCTTTGGCGGTCTTCTTGAGGTTGAGCTCGTCGGGGAATAATCGGGCGATGCGAATGAGGAAAGACGCAGCGAAGGCTGCGCATACATCTACGCTGTGTTATTTGAATTCACAGCGGTTAAGAGCAGTCCTACGGGTGTAATGCACAGCATATCGCAAACCATTGCGATACTGAAGAGCAAGAGTCAGTTGCTTCGGTCGGGTCAAGCAGTACGCACATTCTCGCCTCTCAGGCAGATATCGATACACCGTTGGGCATTCCGCATAGCTCTGATCGCCAAGGTGCGCTTTTCTTCCGGCATATTGATGACATCCGTGGATTCCCTTATACCTCGCAGGAGCTGCGAGTTGACGAAGAGTCTGAAAACATCAGTTGAAGCTTGATGAAGTATAATCTCTCGCTCACTCCGCATACTGTCGTTGTATGATGACTTAACCCATGTCAGCGGATAGTATGCGTACTCGCGAAACGCATCCACGAGATTCCCGGAAGAAGTCCCCTCGCCCCTTGCCAAACCTGTCTGCTACCCTGGATTCAGCTTTGTCGAACTAGGGCAAGTCTCCAACTCACATAAGATACGGTCCCAATATCGCTCCCAAGCGTCGAAATCGCTGTTGGCCTGCTTGAGACGTCTTAGAGTATTTTCCGCAATAGGTAGGTCCGGTGAAGCTGTGAGTTCGATGTGGAGCGGGGCTACATCCGCGTCAAGACAATACATGGGATTGCTTCATGCATACCTCGTAGAGCCGTTAACTCGACTGTCGAGACGAGCCTGGCATCAGAAGTAATTGAAAGCGGATGCTCGAGTAGCTTTCGACATTGATGGATCGTCTCGTCCTCCCGCAATATTGCCGGTCGACCCATACCGTACGCCATTCTGTATCGACATCAGCAGCTTCGAGTGTGACAGACAAACTCGGAGACTGACTGGTGCTCAACCAGGTACAGCTGAATAAGTTAGTCAGCATCGGACAGACTTTCGGTTGAGATGGCTAACGCAGAACCAGACCCTAGAATGGACAACGAGATGTCGTTCCTCCTCTAGCTCTTCGGCGGTCCTGTCTTTCCCCATCCCACTTCGCAGCAAATGAAGGAAGGACCGATTGATGCCCATGTCGATGGCCATCCGGACAGCATGCCCTGAATCCCGCTCAACTTTCATCTGAAGAGGCGGATATCCACTCACCTCCAGGTAGCCATCCGCCCTCATCGAAAGCCGCAAGCAAAGCTACAGAACGGCTTAGGAACAAGACAAGCGGGTGACGTGCGCGCACTCATCGCTTGTACCGCCTCTATCCGCGCCACGGGGTTGAAGAGAGTTCCAACGCCTGGCACAATTGGTAAGCAAATACTTCGTGATCTCGTGAAGGAATCCAATACCTATACGCTGAGCGTGGGCACGGCAAGCCTTTTGTACCTGACTGACAGGTCCTACCGTACGTCAGTTTCATGAACGGGGTCATAGCAGTTCAAGTACGTACCTCCGCCATCTCTTACGCGAGCCCCGACCATCATGATCGCTGTAATGGAAAACGGGGACCGAACCCGTAGTCTGGAAAATCAGTCAGGTTGCCATGTGAGGACGATAGGGTAGCTCACGCATCCCATGTATCGACTTTCGGATCGTAACAAGGAATGAAGCTCGAAGAGCCATCGTAGAAGCTGTGTTCGTCAATAGGCAGTTCAACGATACATGCTCTGCTCACATCTGCATGAGTTGTTCACCCTCTTCCTCCGTCACATAGCCCTCAGCAACAGCATCGGGATAAGCATGAACATGAGTCTTTTTCGACTTCGCCTTGCCTTTCGCTTGTCCTGATATAGGTGGCAAGTCTTGAGACTCGACGACTGCCGGGCCAGTGGGCGGTGGTGGACTGAATCGAGCCCTCTTCACCGGCCTTGACGGCGTTCCATCAGGATCTACAGCATTCGTGGATTCTCCAGGTGTGCGCTTATTTGACATTCCAGCAGAGTCCGGAGATTCTTTCGCTAGCTGTTCCTCCCTAGCCCGCTCAACTGCCGCTTCGACAAGTCCTGCCATGTTGGACATCGCTCCGAGCGGATTGATGATCTCATCGGGAGCGAGGATATCGTCTGGGCCGACCGAGCCAGCTCGAGAAGGCGGTAAAGACATGTGGCGGTTCTTGCCCGTTTGCCCGACAAGCGGAGTCTGTATGGGCCTAGTAAACGAGTTGGGCGGTCCTGTAGGCAAGCTTCGCCGCCCTGTCCATTTTGGCGACCGACTGGAGTGTGCGGAGTCGAGAAACGGGATGACGAACGGACTTGGCTGATTGCGGTTATTTCCCGATATTTCGCTCCGATTAGAAGGATGTCCGCTTGGTGCGGGAGGTGGGAGCATATCCTGTCGAGGTGGAAAGCCAAAATTCGAGCCTACCGGCAAGGAAGTATACGGATTGGGCGGAAGACTCTTTTGGCCAATGAGGCCGGGACCTTGTGGGAGGTTGGTCCAGAAAGGAGCAGAGGACTCTGTCGAACCACCTGAAACCCGCCGGAAAGCGGATTGGTCGAGAACACCCATTTGCGTCGTGGGCGACGATGAAGGTATCATACCCATACTGGATAGGTGGGCCGTTGGGTGAGTCATATGTGACATCGGTCCGTAGTCAGGTGTCGTCGCCAACGCAGCTGGTGTTTGACCGGAACCATTTGACGCGCTAGGAGTCATTCCTGCTCGAAGCGTCGATACCAAATCGGTCAGGGTATTCTGGATGGCCGATACTTGACTTTCGAGAGATCGTATTCGACTGAGATTACCCCCGTCAGCTAACGAGGTGCAGGCGATGCGTTGTTACGTACTCTTCACCGACATTACCTTCGCCAGGACCCCTTCCGGGCTTTTCCATGATGCAATCCAGACCACCGTTTCTACATCGCTTACAAGGCGGATCGTCCGCTCCAATGCAGCGCATTTTCATTCGACGACAATGATTCTACAGCTCGCTCAGCAGTGCTCCGAATGCAAGTGACAACCGAGAACGACTCACGCATGCCCCTGGTAAGTGGATCAGCAATATTAAAGACCTGCCACTCAAAAAGACGTACGATTGACCCGATTGATAGTGCCTCTCTTCTCACCCTTATCTCCATTCTTCACTTCACTCGCCGCTTGCTCCCGTTTGATGTCTCCATGATTCGCATCGTCACCGCCATCGGGAGAATAGTCCATATCCACCTCGGAAGCGACGTCGAACGCTCTACGGTTCGACAAACTCGCTTGACCGTAGTAGCTGTGCATCATAGCTTCTATCCTGAATGTGATCACAGCGGTAGATCAGACGCAATGAAACAAGCTGAAGCTGCGTTATCCCTTGAAAGATGCTCAGACAAGTCATACAACCATGTCGCTATTGATGGAAGAAGCGTGTCAGATCAGCAGGTTTCCGATATATGGGCTGGACTTACCCCGTCAACGAGGTCGCGGATGAGCTATCTGCTTCGAAAAGATTGACTATGCAAACTCGGCAGCATTTGAAAACCATGAGCCGGTGAAGAACATGGCAGTTTGTCTCGCGGTCCGCGCCGGGCAGGGAGTATCCTCAACCGGCCAAATAGGCGTCATCTCCACTCCACCATAATCGTTTGTAGGCATGCGAAGTCGCGCGTTAAAGCATTCATCTCGCGTGTCTTGCTTCCTCGACATTACTTCGCTGCCTCCTGCTGATTTCCCGTTACACTAGCTGGTCGTCTCCCCAAGCCATTCCTCTTCAAAATGCCCTTGAGGCGCCTTGAGCTGTACAACTTCAAGTCTTACCGAGGTACTCAGGTCAGTATTCCTGAGAAGCTGTCATACGGCTCGCTCATGAACTGCTGTATCAGGTCATACACCTTGGTGATGCTGCCTTCACATGTATCATCGGTCCAAATGGTGCGGGGAAGTCGAATCTGATGGATGCCATATCCTTCGTCCTGGGTGTCAAGTCCGCTCAGCTACGCAGTACCCAACTGAAAGATCTCGTCTACCGCGGAAGGAAGGCAGCACAAGTTGAAGAAGATAGTATGGACGTGGATGAGACGCAGGAGACTCAGGATACGGATGCGCGGACTTCATGGGTCATGGCGGTGTATGAGGATGATAAAGGGAAGGAATGGAAGTTTAGGCGGAGGTGAGCTAGATCAGAAGGCTGAGCTGACGCAAAGTATCTCCACATCTGGCCAGTCGACATACTACCTCAACTCAAGAGAGGCGACATGGAAGAACTATAACCAGCAGCTGGAAAAGTTCAATATCCTCGTCAAAGCCAAGAACTTCCTCGTCTTTCAGGGCGATGTGGAAGGTGTCGCAAGCCAGGACAGCAAGGCTTTGGCCAAGCTCATAGACCGGATCAGCGGGTAAGTATCTCTTATCAAGGCTTCATCGTTCCAGCTGATTCAAGGCGGACAGCTCGCTCGACTTAGCATATGCATACGAGGAGGCTAAGGCGTCACAAGAGAAGGCCACCGAAGCTGCTAATGCCAATTACACCAAGAAGCGGACAATGGCGACCGAGGTCAAGCACTTCAAGGAGCAAAGGGAAGAGATTCAACAATGGGAGAAGCTCAGGAATGGCAAGGTACACTTTGCTCGTCTTTGATCGGGTGCAAGCTCACAGGTCCGCAGGATGCCATGATTCATCGTCATCTCCTTTGGCGTCTTTACCATCTTACGACCGAGATTACCGAATCTGCTCGTAAAGTGGAGGAAGCGAACGACAAGCTCACAGATCTTCGTACGGCGGTGGTGAGCGGCTTCAAACAGATCCTTTGCTCGCTAACCGTCAAAAAGGAAAGCGATAATGGGGGTCTGAGAGATTCAAAGAGGGAGCAAGCGCAAGCTCAGCTCGGCGTAAAGAAGAGAGAGACAGGAGTGAAGAAGGCGGAGAAGGCATACGAAGACAAGGTGAGATTAAAGCACGTGTCTGGCTAGTTCTGACCCGCTCTAGAAACCTGAGCTTGTCGCTGTTGACGCGCAGATCGCCCACTCTGTCAAGAAAGCGAGGAATGCTTCGACCTTGGCGGAGCGGGTGCAGAGGGATGAAGACAGGCAGGCGGAAAGCTTGAGCGCGCTCGAGCGGGGTGCAGAGGATATCGGGCGGCGAACGCAGGAGGCAGCTGGTGAAACCTTCTCTCCATGCACATGTCAACGTCTGACATCCCTCAGAACGGCAAAGACAAAAGAGCCGGGCTTCAGGGAAGACCTTGTCGGCTGCCGATCTCACCGAGTACCGCAACCTGTGAGTTAACAGATATCTCTTGACGAAGGCTCACAGTGTGCCAGCCGATCCAATGCGAACACGCTGGCCGTGCCGGAACGTCAGCAGCTCGAGATTCTGCGTCGAGAGCAGAAAACACAGCGCGATGCCCTGGCTTCCATCGAGGATAAAATACAGCAAGCAGAGAGGCAAAACACCAAACTGTCCAGCGAGATTGACAGGCTAGCTGAGCGCGATGAGACTGTAAGTACGGCTGGGACTATCGCGCTCACCCCCCAGATGGACACCAAAGTGCAAGAGCTGAATGAGGATCGAGAGCGGATCAAATCACAGCTGGATCAGGCAGCTGCGGAGAGGTCACGAATAAAGTGAGCATGGACTGGAAACGTTGCTTACAGTACAGTATCAAGGAGACCGAGGTGAATGAAAAGCTGCAAGACACCATGCAGAAACTGCTGCAGACTGGAGTGGATAAGCGAGAAACGGACCGCGAGGCGAAGCTGAAAGAGACTCTCGCCAGTCTGAAGAGGATCTTCCCCGGTGAGAATGGGATATCTTTCGGTGTTGACCTTGTCAGGGGTGCATGGCCGCGTCGTGACCCTTTGCAAGCCGACTGCCCGCAAATATGACACAGCGGTGATGACCGTTCTCGGACGGAACATTGACGCAGTTGTCGTTGATCAAGAGAAAGTTGCCATTGATTGCATTGAAGTGAGTGTGCCATCCGAATACGGCTGATCAATAGTACATGCGCAATCAACGTGCCGGCCAAGCGACCTTCATCCCCCTCGATACGATACAGGTCAAACCTGTGCCGGAGAAGTTTCGAAACTATGCCAGAGGCGCTCGTTTGGCCATTGATTGCATCGAGTATGACCCTTCCGTCGGGCGAGCAATGCAACATGCATGCGGCAGCTCGTTGATTTGCGATACCATGGAAGTCGCGAGGCATGTCTGCTACGAAAAGGGGCAAGAAGTGAAAGGTGAGCCATTGAGAATGTTCACAGTTGACAATAGCCGTCACGCTCGAGGGGACGGTCATCCACAAGAGCGGTCTTATCACTGGTGGACAAGGGTCGAGCGGTGGTCGCAAATTTGACGACCGAGATGTTCAAGGTTCGTCCCGAACTCTACCCCTTGCTGACGACAGGCTTGCAACGTCTGAAAGAGACTCTCATGCAACAGCTCAAAGACCTTGGCCAGTCCAAGCCCAGGGATAAGGCCGATGAGGTTTTATTGGAGAGCTTAGCGAGGCTCGACGCGGAGTTAACCATTGCGAAGGATGACTCGGTGAGTCTTGCCAAAGGCACATCTTTAGGTACTGAGCAATTAGGATGCTACTAGGCTTCGCCTTAACGGTCTTCGCAAGGAATTGGACTCGGTCAATTCCGACATCGCGAAGATGACGCCTGATCAGCAGAAGCGAGTCCGCGCTGTCAGATCTTCCGATGACAGGCTCGGTGGGTTGATCATCACGGTCAAAACCGCGGACGATGGTGTCTTTGGCGCATTCTGCACGAAGATCGGCGTTGGCAATATCCGTGATTACGAGGATGTTCAGCTAAAGATGGCGTTGGAGGAGAGTGAAGCGATGGAGGCATTTTGCGCTCAGCAAGCTCGAGTCACCCACCAGTGAGTCCGTTACGACGATCTCACTAACAAACAGGATCGAGTTCGAGACTACTCAGCTTAAGAGCACGCGGGAGCGTCTCGCTGTTCTGCAGGCAACCTTTGAAAGGGAGGAGGGGAACGAGCGGATTTTGCGCCAGTCTCAGCAGGATATCGAGCGCCAGCTTGAGAAGCTGCAAGCTGAGATTGATCGACAATGTGGCAAGCTCGCCGAAGCCACTCAGGCGTACGAGGAAGCTACCAAGTCAGTCGAGGAGCAGCGCGATCGAGCTCGTAAGACGCAGAAACAGCTGGATAAGGCGTTGAAGGAGATTGCCAGCTGGAACGACGAGATCGAGAAGTCCGACTCGGATCGCCATGCGATCTACCGCCGATGCAGACTGGAAGAGATAGATCTGCCTCTCGTATCCGGTCGTTTGGATAAGGTTCCGATTGAGGAGGTAAGGCCACTATTTGCGATTCTCGCTGACTCCAGAAAACGCGTGATCTCGATATGGAGGTGGACGATGATGGGTCCCAACATCCGGTGAAGACGAATGACTTTGGCATTGTTCCCGATTTTGACATGCTCGATGAGGAGGACAAGGAGGTTGGTTCCGTCATGTGTGTTCCGATCCGCTGATCAGACGCAGAGTGGAGGAGACGATATTGGAAGGGATTTTGAAGCGCGGATTGCGAGAATGAAGGCAGAGCTTGAGAAAGTCGTGCCGAATATGAAAGCGATCGACCGGTGGGTAGTGTTGCCGGTAGTGGCGCTGATGTGCAAGATTGGCGGACGTGCAGACTGGTTTCGCAGACGCAGAGCGAGACGCCGAGGACGCGAAGCAGCAGAGCAGGGCAGCTAGGGAGCGTTTCCTTGATCTCAAGAAGAAGAGGTGCGATATTTCGGCTTCCTATGCCAGCTCGCTGAGCGCGCTTTAGGTGTGATCTGTTCAACAAGGCGTACAACCACATGTCGGGGGTGATCGACAAGATCTACAAGGACTTGACGAAAGGGCATGCCTTCCCCACCGGTGGTGTTGGGTTCCTTAGTCTCGAGGATGCAGAGGTCAGCGAGAGTTTCCGTCGAAGATCCTTCATTATTAAAATGTTCCGTAGGAGCCTTACCTGAGTGGCGTCAAGTACAACGTCATGCCACCCGGCAAGCGGTTCGTGGAAATGGAGCAGCTATCCGGAGGGGAGAAGTCGATGGCGGCCCTGGCTTTGCTTTTCGCTATCCACAGCTTCCACCCAGCTCCTTTCTTCGTTCTCGACGAGGTGAGCATGTCGACATCCCAAGGGCTTGTGCTCATCGATTGAAGGTTGATGCTGCTCTCGATCCAACCAACGTATCCAAGCTGGCCCGATATGTGCGGGATCAGGCGGACAAGGAGGTGCAATTCCTCATCATCTCGCTGAAGAGTACCTTGTACGTGGTCGAGCCGCCCTCAGTTGGGTCAATGCCGATACGACGCAGGTACGAGCATGCCGATGGGCTTGTTGGGGTGTACCGCGAGCAGGAAGAGAACTCGTCTAAGACACTCACACTGGATCTACGGAAGGTAGGTTGTGAATCCATCAGACGCAGACCAGCTGAAGCTGACAATGTCTGCCAGTATGTCGAGTAGCAAGTAACGGCAATTTTGGGCACTTGTTTATATATCATGTGCATCTCGCAGGTGGATCTATGCTGGCAATCTGTCAGCTATCCCTATGCCAAACCTCAGCGATTGATTCCCTCACCACGGGGAAATCTCGTCAGATCCCTCTCCGGTAAAACCTGGTCTTCCGGCTCAAACCACGTGGCGGTATTAGTCTGCGTTACTGTCCAGCCGGTCGAAATAGTCAGAGCTGTCCGTTGTCTACGTGTAAGTTGTATAACTTGGACCATTTGTCTCATTTGATAGATCTTGACAGATCCTTTTGTCTCCCGACAGGCCCGTCATGGGCCTCCCTGACATTTGTAAACATTTTGAGCCGTACTTCTTACTAGCTGAGGACCGACTACACGCGCTGGTTAAGCAGTTCAGGACGGAACTCGAGGCCGGGCTGAGCGAGTATGGACATGATGTGGCCATGGTACCGAGTTTCGTGATGGGTGTTCCGGATGGTAGCGAGCAGGGGTGGGCTATCTCCTCTTGAAGATAAGCCTGGTTGAGCTGATTATGTTCCGCTAGGACCTTCTTGGCATTGGATTTAGGAGGAACGAATCTGTGAGTTAGCTCTTCCTGTAGGCGAGACAGCTGGTTTTACAGCTACCTTGACCGTCTTGCGTTGGCTTACTGGGCGTTTCCAGACGGGTGTGCGAAGTCCGACTGTTTGGCGGACACAGATTCGAGATCAAGCAGCAGAAATACAAAGTCTCAGACGAGCTGAAAGAGGGGCAGGCGAGAGTACTGTTTGGTGGGTTACTCCAAGTAAGACTAGGTTTACCGCTGACCCCAACCAGACTATATCGCCGACTCGGTCGACGCTTTCTTGACAGATATCGGGTCGGATATCGTTTCTCATGAGCCTATGCATCTCGGTTTCACCTTCAGGTATGTCGAGCGGTTCCCCATTTTTACCTCTTCGTTGAGGTATAAAACAGGAGTGCTTCCGCTGACAGCTTTTAGTTTTCCCGTCGAGCAGACTGCGATAGACGCGGGCAAACTTCTCACCTGGACGAAAGGATTCACTGCGAAAAACGCCATCGGACAGGATGTGGTACGATTATTGCAGGATGCTTTCGACAGAAAACACATCCACGTTCGATGCAGCGCTCTTGTTAACGATGTGAGCAATTCCATCTCCACAGCACATTGTCACTGTAACTAAAGCACTCCTAGACGGTCGGAACCCTCCTATCGCGGTCATATCAGAAGGGTCCGGCTCTGATAGGAGCCATCTTTGGTACCGGAACAAATGGAGCATATATCGACAAGACACGGACGATCAAGAAGCTTGGAAAGGAGAAGATAGAATCGGCGGAGCGAGCTGGGGAGCATGCTGGGAAGTTCATGGTTGTCAATACGGAATGGGGAGCTCTGGACAACGGAGTGAGTAGGAACCAAGAAGAGCGCAGAGTGTCGTAGCTGACGACAAGCAGAGACACTGCCTACCAGTATCGATATTTGACAACAAGCTCGATCGAGAGAGTAACAATCCGCGGAAACAGGTGTTCGAGAAGATGGTATCCGGAATGTGTGAGTTGGGATCCTCTTGTCAATTGCTCACATACAGACATCGGCGAGATTACACGAAACATCCTGCTCCACCTCATCGATTCCATCGTCCTATTCGGTGGATACTCCTCACCAGTCCTCAACCGGCACTATGGCTACGACGCGTCATTCGTCTCGAACGTGGAAGGGCGACAGAGGATAAAGACCTCAAGAAGATTTTGATCCGGGATCTTCAGGTCGATGCGGAAAACATAACGGACGGGTGCCTGGAGCTCGTCAGGTGGGCATGTAGTGTTGTCGCGAAGCGGGCAGCGACTTTGGCGGCTTGTGCGATCGCAGCGGTCATCATGCATACTGGGAACGACAAAACGCCAGAAGGGGAGGACGATACGGGAGTGGATGTAGGGATTGACGGAAGGTGCGTGGAGCGATATTGAGTGCGGGCTGATGAAAGTGTATTTGAGTTTTTGCCGGGTTTCGAGAAAAATGTACGGGAAGCTATGAAAGTCATATTAGGTGAAGCCGGGGAGAAACGGATCAAGATGGGTCTAGCGAAGGATGGGAGTGGTGTTGGCGCGGCTTTGACGGCGTTACAAGCGAAGAAGGCGCAGGATAGTGAGATGATGGGGACGACAGTCGTGCCAGGGAAGGAGGGTCCGACAGGTCAAACGGGAAGCGGATAAGGGAAAGAAAAGAAGTCATGTATAGCTTTTTGTCATGCACACTGCATTTTTGCAGAGCGGAGTTTGGTCATAGTGCACGTCGACGACTCTGCTTGCAATGATATCGTTTAGCGAAGCTAGTTCCCAGATAGTCGAACCATGTCATAGCGATTCGCCGGATGAGCTGGCATCGCTAATGCATGCGAGGCTAGCACCAGATGGAAGACCATACCTGATCCACGCTCACTGCTATGACGCATTGTATCCGCTAAACGGTATCCCATGCCACGGTCGTTGCTCCGGCGATTGGCCTGGTCCTGGTCCTGCTCCCGGATCCAGTCCTGGTGTCTGCCCGCTACGTGATGCATAATCAGCTTGAAAACCTTTCATTACGGGTGAAGACTTTGGCTCACGTATTACCGCTGAACAGCTGTGCCCAGATATCGTTCTCGTCCTCCATTGCCGAGGAAGGGAAATCCCATCCGGCGATATCGCCTAGACTCCCATAGAATGGTTCGAGCATTGTCGCGTCGAATAGTGAGCCTGAGTCACCATCATTCGCGGATTGCGACTCGGTACCCCCATTGGCCTCAGGAACGCTGCTGTAGGATTTAAGATCTCCTCCATTCAGGCCTGGCGCGCTTCCATTCGGTTGAGTGTTCTCGTCATTCGCAGCCCGTGTGTTTCCCTCTCCCCGTGGATGCATCTTGCTTCCGGGAGGATAACAGTACGGACCTATTCCAAAGAGATTGGGCGGTGTCGGTGGATCAGAAGATCCCGAAGACTGTTCGACCGGGGTCATCGATATCTGACTTGGCTGGCGAGGTCGTTTTTGCCCCTGCTGAGGTGGAAGATCACCGAGCGTCTGCGCTTCTTTCGCTACCTCATTCAGGAAATCGGTGAGTTTCCCGGCTTGTCGCCAAGTAAGCTCCATCTCCTTCATAGCGGATATGCATCGTTGAACATCGGCGAGGGCTCGTTCTCGCTCCCGAGTCTGTTGTTTAGACGAGTAGATTGTGATGAGGAGAACGACAGCGGCGATCCAAGCTGGCAGCATGAAGTGGATGTTTAGCGCTCGCCCAGGGAGAACACCGAATTGTCGACCACGTCGAAGGACGGTGTCGAGGATGTTGACGATCGATCGAGATGCGTTATGGCAGATCGCAAGGGATGGTAGGCCGGTGGTGTCGGCATGTTTCGGAGTCGGGATGAAAGGTCGGTGGACGAAGATCTGGCAATAATAATAGTATGAGTACAGCACCGCCGACTGCTCGAACAACTGTTGATCGGCTCGGGTTGGGTCCCATCGTAAGCCATCGGGCACTGCATCTGCCCACGCATTCAGAGCTGAGTCGAGCTCAATCACTACTGCTCGTCGACCGGGAGGGTCGGCACGATGTTCAGGCAGTTTGTTGATTGCGTAGATGGTACGAAGAGCTGCGCCAATGACGTGATCGAGCTTGAGCATGTGAATGAAGGCCGCGATCTTCGGAACTCCGGCATTCTCAGGCTGCTTGAAGTCCCGCTCGGAATCGCCAGTATCCCAATACTCGTCATCCACCACGATAGGGTAGTCCGCATCGAAGTCGGTGTCTTGGATCGCTACCGATCGACCTATACCAGCGCAATTGATCCGGTCGATGTGGTAAAGACACCAGAAGGCTCGGTTGTATAGCGCCCGCTCGGTCGGATCGGCATGAAGGAGGATAGATCGAACGTGTATGCCTATTTCCTGAGCAGACCGCAAACCAACTCCTGACAGCAGCCAAGTAAGGTGTGGAACAGCACTTCCATGCAGGAAGGCGCAGATGAGGACTTGGCATTGAAAGTCGTACAGCTTCGGTCCCTGCATCAAGCTCTTGCCCATTTTGAGCAAGGCACGCAGGTAGATCCATCCGGCAGAGTACTTTAGCGTTCCATCTTTGTCCGTCCGAAGCCGGTCTTTTCCCTCGTCGGTGGTGGCTTCCTCGATCGGCCAGTATACGCGCTCATCGTCAACATAACGGGCACCGTTGGCGAAGACCATTAGGCACACTTTGGCAAAGTCATGATGCGTCTTGTATAATCCAGACGAGTAGTTTCGGTCGAAGACGAGCCTGTTCAGTAGCGGTAGGTGGAAATTGGTATATTCGAAGTAAGCCTCGATCAGGACTTGATCGAATCCCTCTTCCGGCCATATACGATAATCGATCGGTTCCGTGCCCTCATCCGCGATGACCAATTCCCATTCCGGTACCCTCCAGTACTCCACGCGTTGAGCCGCTTTGAGCCCATCAAGGAAGTTGTTGCCATTCCTCGCGTTACGGAACTCGTTAAATGTCATGAAGAGGTGATGTGGTGAAGATTTTCCGTGGAATCGCCAAGGTACGTCTCTAACATCAAGCTTGTTCATCGCGTCTGCAATATGGGCGTTCATCTTGTCTTCCTCAAGCTGATGTTCCGGACTATCGGGTGGTCGATTCGGATCCTGTTGGTATTGCTTCCATGGTGCGGGGCCAAGAATCTGCATAGAAGGTGACGGTGCAGAGGGAGCGGGTGGGGAGATGGGGGAGTCGAAGCTCGAGCTTCCTTGCTTTGGAGTTGACCGGATCGGGAAGGAGAACGTTTTCATAGTAGGGTAGGGTGGGATCTCCAGAGAACGGAGCGTGTCTTGGTAGTTGGGAAGATCGAAATCGTCACGATCAGGTGGTGGACCAACAGTCGCGTTCCAATCCATCCCGGGATGTAGCTGGTTATCCATAAGCTCTACCTTCCAGACGAAAGTTGACTGGCTCACCTGCTGCAACACCCTCTCGAGGCGTCCACATCGCTGCTCCAAGGTTTCAACATATCCCCTTGGCGGACCTCTCCTCTTCGCAGCCTCAACATAAGTACATTCAAACCCGTACTCCTGGCAATTCGCACATTCTATCGATATACTCCGTCAGCGTAAGCTTCCCATTTTGGAGCTGAGAAATACGCGCTGTTCGCGCTATTACTGCTCATCGGGCCCTCACACTTGATCTTCTTCCTTCGACAGACATCGCAAGCTCGCTGAGAACCTCTTTGTCAGCCTACTACACTGGTTACCTATTCCTGGTCTGTACAAGACTCACCTGAACTTTCCGACGCTTCGCCTCAGCTTCCGCACTCTCAACTTCCCTCGCGCTCATCTCCGCATGCCCACTGCTCGCCCTTCCGTGTCCGCCATTCCCAGTTCCAGCACTGCTGCGTCGACTCGAGCTACCCGTCCCTATGTGCGTTGCTGAAGGCGGTAGTTTGAACGTGAATGCTTCGTTTCCATTCATGTTACTTCCGAAGAGATGTGCCTGGGACGTTCGGTCGTCGGGCGGGATGGAGTTATGTAGACCGATGTACGGGTACATGGTGTCAGATTGGCGAAAGGGACTTGGAAGGGGTTCTTGGCCTAAAGAATAGACGTTCGATGACAGGGCGTTTGCCTATCTCTGAATTAGGTTGGTAGGTCAGATCGGATCTGCGAGAAGGCGAAACGTCTTCAGGTCGAGAATATTACTGGTCGAGAAGAAAAACGCCCAAAGGAAAGACGATAGAAATCGGTCTATCGAAATCCACCCCTCCGGCCAAGTCCTCGGATGCAATTGTCAACGAACCGATTGCCCGAAATCCGTTTGTAGTGGCCATCTTTCGTAATCCAAAGATATGTAGCATGCATGACCTGGTCGTACAAGCTCAGAATCATAGATGCGATTGTACAAGAGGAAGATGTAGTACAACACAATTATGCTCAAGTAGTATTGTGATACCAAACCCCATCCTTCCTCACCAGCCATGACTCCGATAACTCGTATCCATCGTCTCGCTCCTCCTCGCCAGCTCTTGTCTCCTCATCTCATCCGAGCTAGCTCTTCCGTCCCCATCCGTTGACCGCCGTGTCATGGCCGGTGCTTCGAGAGCCAAGGGGGAAGCACTCCGAGGTGAGCTTTGACCTGATGGGACTAGGTTGGCAGAAGACTGTGTTCGTATTATTGGCGAGTTCTCGCCTACACGCGTGAGAGGTCTGAGGAACCCCCCGCCGAGAACATTGGATTGAGTACGCCGCGAAGGAGGTAGGGTAGCTTGGATTGAGGTAGGACTGGGACTAGTGGTCGAGAAGGGGCCTTGTGGGACGTCCTGCATGACGGGCTGAGAGCGGATTCGAGCTAGAGGAGGTCCTTGAGAGTGGGAGACACGGTTCAGAGCCGCTTCGCGTGCCGGAATCACGGATGTATGAGTGGATGGCGGTAATCGAGAGGTTTGTTGACCTGTCGAGTTATGCCGCGATGTTCCTCCGGACGACTTTTGTCTTTCCAAGATGAGGTCTGCTCGTGTCAGCTTGTCATCCTGATTTGATGCTATAGGTCCACTTACTATGCCGGAGCGATTCGGACATCTCCCGCATGATAATACCTCTCCGTCTCGTAGTGGGTGATAACGGCTGGACCACGCCATTCTCATCTAGCCGATGACCCGCTGGTACAGGCTGAGTCTTTGTATCCCGCTTGGCAGCAAGTTCCGCAATCTTCCGCTGCGTAGTCGAATTTGCAAGGTAGTCATCGTCCGTGTCTTCGTCGGATGTCTCCAACGCCATGTCTGCAGGCACTCGCTTAAGATCAGCAATGCCCGGTCCAATGGACCTACCTCTTCCTGCATTTCCTTGCTAGGACGCCGCTTGGAGGTGTGACGCATCAAGTGGTCTGCTCCATGAGGCCAGACGGTAATGCTAACGCCAGACTGCACCGGCATCGCCACGGCCGACTTGCTTCGTAATAAGCTCGGTCCAGGAGTAGGTGAACGACCAAATGAAGGCAGATGACCGTGAGTTGGAGATGGGCGGATCGCTGGTCGACTGCCATCTTTCGCTTGGGTCTGGTTAATTCAGCAGTGCACGAAATCTTGGCGAGTGTGATCCTCACCAAATCCACCATACTACCCCCACTCTTCAAAACCTGGGATAACAACCCTTCTCCCGCCAGTCGTCCTCCAAAGATCTGCTTCTTCGCAAACATCTGCCTCTTCGTCCTCGCTTCCAGCTCAGTTTCGATCTTCGCTCTCTCCGCCGCTGCCGCCTGTCTCTCCTTCTTGGACATCCTCCTCAAGGGTGTCGGTGCAGGTGGAGGAGGAACATCCTTAGGCGGTGTTCGATTCGATCTTTGCCGCGTCAAGAGATGAGTCAACTCGAGGTTTGAAGACGATCGACCGGATCGTGATCGCGACGAGGACCGCCTTTTTTCTCGTTTAGGTTTCTTTGGCGAGTCCGGTTCGTCACTCCATGCCTCGTCTCCTTCCGCTGCTCCCTGTTCCTCAACTTCATCCTCCCAGCCACTACCTTCTTCGTCCTCCTTCGCTGCCGCAAGTGCTCTGGCCATCTTCCGCTTCTCCGATGCGAACTTCCCTTTCATCGTGGATAACGAGAGATTTCGCTCCTCTTTTTCCTTCCCCTTCTTTAGCTTCATCATCACTCCTCCTGATGACGAGCCTGAGCTTTGCCTTCGAGGCGGTTGGGGAAGAGTGGGATGTGTTTGTGCAGTCTCTGATGGAATGGTCGGTGAAGGATGAGGTGAATCCGAACCGCTTCCTTTGCTCGGACTGGAATGGACAAAAAACTTCCCCTTCTTCCGAGGCGATCGTGGGCGAGATTTCGACTGGGCCTTGGAGCTTGAAGCGACGGGCATTCCGTCCTCAAGCTCTTCGTTGGTCTCCTCCATCTCCCCTTCCTCGCTCAGCTTGGGTGGTACAGCTGCTATTGTCAGAAGACCGCTCGCAGCGAGACTACCGCCTAGACTCCCCACCCGGCTAGGCACAGGTGTCGGCTCGACCAGGCGGATCTCGACATCTGCTACTGGTGTATCGGGGACAGACAGCACCGGAACCGGTACGTTTCGTTTGGCGTCACCGACCCAATCCTTGAAGTTGTCCTCTTCTAGCAAAAGCTTGAGCGCACCGCCAAAGCTCCGTCGATCATAGCTTCTAGGTCGATCGAAGGAGGGAGAGGGGAGTTCGTGTGTGGGTGTGTGGAGGGATATTGAAGAGCCGGTAGCGATAGATGATGACGATGCTCTTCGTTCTCGATGGGGTTGACCCCAATGCCTGAGAAATGGCTCGTTAGCCAAGACACCAGACCTGAGTGTTTCACATACCGCCAGGCGAGGTTTTCCAATCTCTCCCCATCTTTCACTAGATCCGCTGCTCTAGTGATGACTGAGCTCATCAATAACGGTCTCGAGCACCCATCAAGACCACGTACCGTTCCAAATTTCCCCTACATGGTGCTCAGCTCCCGATTCTCCAAGCGCCAAGGCATCTCCAAGCGCTAAAGCGGGCGGCGCCAGGCTGAGGAGGGGGACAGGTCGACTGCTCCGAGACGATGATGAGAAGGCGGAGGCAGTCGGAGAGTGCTGCATCGTGGACTTCTTGCCGAGGAGAGGTCAGGTGCTACGAGGTGCTCGTACGCATAGTACCGGATGGGTAGGTGGTCCGAGTGAGGTGATTGATACCAGCTTCGAGGATGAGCTGGTTGAGGCCGCGAAAGGTGAACGTAGAGCGAGTGTGACGATGATTCCGATGCGTGGTGGGGGAGAAACTGTACGCAGGGTGTGGGAAGCCGGCCGTGTGAAGCAAAAGGCAGCCTCTGAAGATATTCGTACAATGGAATGGAAAGTTCAGGGGGTGTAGCAAGTTCCGACACTGCCCCAAGTGCGGGGTTCCCGCAGTCGCAGTTGGAAGGATAGTTTCCCTCGTTCTCACGGTCTCTGCAGGGGTGTGATGAATCAGTGGCGGAACGATGATGATGATGATGATGATGATCGATGGAGGGTGATGGTGTATAGTCGATGAGATTAGCCTCGTGACTTCGCACGTTCACGGACTTTGTCGGTAGATATCGAAGATCCCGGTTAGCCGCCGGTACCGAACGACCCGGGTGAAAGATCGGGAACCCAAAGGCCTGAAATGTTTCTGCTTGAGCCTTGTTGACAGTCTAGACCCATTACCCCGTTTCCAGCTTGGGTTCCAATCACTGGCCAACAGCCTGTAAAATGAACGCTGGGAGCAAACCTAGATTATCCTGGGTTCCCGATCTTTCGCCAACAAGAAGGAAGCAAATCAATGCAGATGCAATGTTCGAATATTATCGCTACAGTTCCGTTCCATCCACTTCAATCCTCAAACCACCTCCCGCTGACCTTCTGCAGGCCTCTCAAATTCCCAAGTCTCTTCAGGCGGTTCTTCCTCCTCGTCAATCGCTTCCAAGCCATTCGCCGGAAGGGTCTCGTTTTGCACGAACGTTGCGGTGATCAAATTGATGATACTCATGATGACCATGAAGATCCACCATAATCTGCCGCCAAGGACTTTGCCGTCCATCGAGATGGCGAAGAGCTGAACACGGAGCCATCAGCTCAGTCGGAATGTGATGACAAAAGTTGGGCTTACCGCGCTGACGGATGATGGTCCAACTACTCGAGCCATACACTATGACAACCGATCAGGAAAGTCTTACCGCTAACGTTAGGAAGCGCTCACGCTAACCGCCGTCGCGATCCCATTCACCGCACCCAACGCCGTCTTATCCGGACTCGAGTAATTCACCAGGATCATCAGAAGACTCCCCGTCATCCCCACAAACGTGACAAATGACAACATGAGATTCACACAGATCGATGTCCACCATCCTCTGATTTCTGGGTATCGGATCGGGTCGAACTCGTTTTCTCGGGGTAAAGGGGTTTCAGTGGCTGTAAGGACGTGTCGGAGATTTGGGAGGAATAGGAAAACGAGGATCCAGCCGAAGGAGAGGACTTTATAGGCTAGGGAGATACCGAGTAGACGGCGAATACGGGTTAGGAAGAGGAGTTGGCAAGCTATGGACCAGAACCCGTTAAATGCAAGGGCGTAGCCGATGGCGGTGGTCTAGACAAGTCAGACACATCTGGATGAGGAGCTCATGCTTACAGACATGCCGAGCCCACTGCACAATACCGTCAGAAGGCGCAGGGTACAACGATGATGAACTCACTTGTGCTTGTCGAAGAAGAAAAGCAGGGACACCGCCTGCCACGCCCCGCCAACGAACCTTCAATCATAAGCAAGGCTCAAACCTCTCTGTAGATGGGAAACCCACTGATTCAGGAACATTGTTATCGAAATAACCTGCACCGGTCCTCTCGCCATCAACTCCCAGAACCCCCATCCACCCTTCCGACTCCCTCCATTTGGCGAATCCATACCTTGCGACGCCTTCCCCAGCAATCTTTCCGTCAGTTTCGAGTCTGAGGGTGAATCAGGATCGACAAGGGTATCTGTATCTGACATGGTCGACATTGATGAGGAATTGCGAGCGTGGGAAGGGGAGAACATGCGGAGAGATAAGACGGATGCTCGGAGTGGTTGGGCGATAGTAGGGAGTGATTCTCGGTATATCAAGGCGGCGAAGATGATCCCCATGACGGTCAATACTGCGGAGCAGAGACATGCTAAAGCCAGTCAGGTTCAGTTTGGAAGAGTGTAGCTGGAAGAAACCTACGGAGGAAGTAAGGGAATGTTTTGAAGATTCCCATGCCTCTGAAGAGATCTGGGAATCGCTCGTACGGATGTGATAACGTCCCTCCCATCGCGTTGCTGCAGTCGTTAGCTCAACTTTGAATCAAGGCCCTTGCAAACGCACCCAATGATCGAGCCGACTGTCCAGGTGAGCCCATACATCGCAAAGGCTTCCGTCGAATTAGAGTCGTCGGTGATGTCACCCAGCGAAGCCTTCACCACCTACTCAAACACTCTTTAGCTATCGTTGCGAAAAAGAAAACAAGTTGGACATGACCCACCGCCACATTCCCGTTCAGCGCTCCACTGATGGAACGGAACACAATCATCATCCAGAAACTTCTCGACAGGCCGCTGCGAAGCATTAGTCGCGGTTTTGAGTAACAAGTAATGGTGTTACAAGAGGGAACCCGAAATGGCGACACCCATCAGACCAGAGAGGATGACGGGTTTTCTTCCGATCTTACTACTCACGTCATCCGAATCAGCAAGTCCAAGGGAGAAAGATCGTCGAATCGACGCACTCGGAAAGCTTCGCCCAATGATATACCGTGAAGAACTGGACGAATGCGAAGACCGATTCCTACGGCAGCTCGTTTCAGCTCCTACAAGGCGAGGTTGAGAGGGAAGAGACACTCACTACAAGACCGGAGTAGAAGCCTACTCGATCTGGATTGTCGGTAACCCCCAACTCCTCGATCATCTGGTTGATGAACGGGAAGATCACTACACCCTTATCAGCACCGCTTGATACCTGCTCGGTCGTGTTGACATACCAGTGTAATGGACTGAATGGAACGTCAGTCGACTTCATGATACATCCGCTTAAACTCACTAGGTTCCGCAAGTCGCACACCCATGAGCACGGCAACTTGTCCGAACGGAAGAGGCGTCTGCCCCGATCTGGATTGACTCGACAACATTGTTGAGCGGATGAAGAATCGAGAGCGGTGAAGCTGGGGAGCATACCGAGTCTCGACTACGGAGTCCTTACGGTTTCCACTCGTCAGTCGCGAATGACAAGGGAATGAAGGGCGGACGAACGAGATGATAGAACAAGTCACTACCAAGGTCCGCTCAAGTCCAGTGAAGATGGAGTGGGTCCCTTTGTGGTCGTGGAGCAACGCTCGTGACGATCTTTGTTACCACAGCTGGATGACAACCCAGAAAGCCTGGAACAGGACAAAATGAAGCAAAGCAGGATCGAAGAACAGCTGAAAGTGACAGATCCCATTCTTTATTCTCGGATACGTCCGCCACGCCAGACCAAAAAAACAATCCACCCTCATTCCTTTCCCATCGATTTGCCTCGGTTCCCCGCGCGGATCACCAAATCCCAGGGTTTAAATGTTTAAATTGAAATGTTCCGGTCGAATCCGAGAACGGTACCTGTCGGAGAGCTCAACGTCATTCCTGCACTTTTGAGCGTCATGGTGGCGTCTTGTCACACTGGAGGATGCGGAATGAGATATGCATGTGGATTCTGCCGAGCAGCCAGGTCCACCAAACTCCCATGCTATGCGTCCAGCGCTCAGCATTACGATGTAGTTCAAGAAGCAAAAAGCTTTCGCTATTCATCGTCATAGCGCGCATCGCGCATCCTCCTCCCTCGCATCGGTCCCCAATAGTAAGAGCTAAGACATGCACCATCAGCCACGTTCCGAGGTCGAGTTGGAAATGCCACGAAGTTCGTGAACTGACCTGGTATCCCTTTGCCGGCTGATGCCCGCCAGATCTGCCATATTCATACTACGTACCAGTCAGCCGGGGATCAACGAATTAAGGACTACTCACTAGCCAAGACTATTCACTTCTACGCCACCCGTGCTCGACCCCGCCTTAGGAGCACTGGCCGTAGGCCACGGAGTACGGCACCAGACGCAAGTCACAGGATCGCCCTTCCGTATCTTAAGAAGGATGAGCGAATAGATTGAGAATGTCATAGATACATACCACCGTAGCCATCCACTGTGCAAAGCAGACCTTGTGCAGCGCTAGATGACGCATCAGCTTGGTAGACGGGAACTGATCCATACTCACGCCGACCGCAACCGGCAAGTGCTTCGTCAAAGACCAGCTTCCCTGTCGAGTGATCCTGCTCGCTCATCTCATCATAGCATCTGTAAATACCGTTTCAGTTCCGTCCACACCGATATGCAAAACCTACACAGGGCAGTCCTCGCCAATCGCAGTAAGCCTCTTCCCGCCGGGTTTCACATGGACCTCCTTCTCGATTTCTTGAATGACTTCCTCAATCTCTCCGCCGATCCCGCTCGCTTTGAGGAAGGCGTTTTTGATCATCGTTGAGACCATCACCGAACCAGCAGCAGTTGGCGGCGCAGAATTGTAGATCTCCTCAAGTTCTGGGGTCTAAAAGAGCTTGCTCAGTCACATGATTCGGCGGCATCTTACAAAAACGTACCGTAAGACCCTTTTGGTACCAGATCGGAGATGCCTCGTCCACCTTCAGAACCTTCAAGCTGTTGACAGATCATATTAGCATATTTCAACGGTCCGCCTGGACCAGATAGCTCACAAAACAAAAATGATATGCTTGCAAGGCATGTTGCCTTTCAGGAAGTCGGGGCAGTCACATGTAGGTCGCGAACCGATCACAATCGTCTGCAGATATCAGGTATCAGTACGACCGCACAATGAGCAAGAGATTGCCTCACATAGACGTTTCCCGAGGATCCCAGCTGATGAAGGTGTCAGCTCCCGGACTTATAACAGGTTTGGCAAGCCTACCACGGTGAAATTCTCCGTTTGATCGTTGCCAACCTTCTGGCGATCGACAAGAAACTACACAGAGACCGTGAGCCCATACTCATCTTCGGTATTGTTCATTTACCATTCGTTGCGATCGTACGCGATCCGCTGATTCGTCAATCAGCTATAACAACCTCGTCTGAAGTATTCGTTGACATACCTCGAGCCATGATGGTTTTTGGGCATCTTCGCAAAAAGATTTAGCACGGCTCCGCATGATGGTTGGAGGTGAAACTCACTTGGCTCGGATCCTGAGCGCGCAAAGACGATCAGTCAGGATAGCGATATAAGCTGGAAGATCTCTCAACTCACATAGCGGGTCTCATCTTTTGAAGCTGTCCTGAGAGAGTAGCTTTCTCTTTCCCCTTCCCCACGAAAGGCTCCACTACATGTTGCGGAGGAGCTCTCACATTCGGCATCCCCCCTGAAAGCGCCAGCTTCGCCTCTGTCGCAGCGCAGCATGTCGCATGATCGTCTGTTGTCGATGGCTGGTATGCTCTGGAAGTGCTTGGTCCAGCAATAGGCCTTCGTTCGTCCACCTCTGCCTTAAGATTAAGTGCTACACTGTCAGGTTCCGTCTTCACTGTGACCGCCTCCGCCTTCGATGTCACCGCCTCCTTCGCCTTTGTCGGACGACCTCGTCTCCTCTTGGCAGCGGGAGCTGAGACAACATTCGCCTCAATCCCGCTGATCTCCTGCCTGGTGACGACCATGTCAATCTCCTCGGTCTTGATAGTAGCGCGTACAGACGAAGATGCCTTGCTCGGGCGACCGCGTTTTCTCTTGGGTGGAATGGGATTGGTAGCACTGATTGGATCGGTAGAAGTGGAAGAGACGGTGGAAAGGCGAGAGGAGCGACGCAGACGGGGCAGACGTTGGGGAGTCGAAAGGATCGTAGCTGAACCCTGAAGTAGTCGTGTGAGGCAAACGGAAGAAGCCGGTGAACAGTCGGGATTCATGAGGGTTGCAGAAGTGTGAAGGAATGGGTTATCGGAGTCAAGAAAGGGGTTGTCGAACTCATGAGGTCCGGCTGAGCTAGCAGCTAACACTGACGGCAACGTTGCTATGGTCAAGCCAGGAGTAAACTTGGACTTTCTAAGAGTGAATTGACGAGAATGCAGGTTGACTAGTTGTCGACAATGGATTCGGTGGCAAGGACGACCTCCACTTCAGATATCAGGGCAAGATGAAGCTTGTCGATGTCAGGCTCATCCCTTTTCTGGGTCAAATTTCTGCCCTTCGCTTGGCGTTGTTGTCTGGTATGCTGAAGCGAGCCGCTGCTAGCTATTTTGGATTAGCAACACTTTCGATCTCCCTTCACATTGTTGGAAGCGTTCTCGCTGACCCATTGTCGATGAGCACGACCGCCCAGCTCATATCATGATGTCACGAGTACTCGAGTACAGTCCCCATGGTAAAACTTGGCCATGAAACCCCGAAATCTCGGATATGTGGCGGGCTCAGCACCTCCCGACCATAGTGTGATTGATAGCGTTTGTATCCTTACTACATGCATGAAACATGTCCATACAACCCTTCATAAGCGACTTTGACCGTGGGCAAGTTGTTGCCTACCGTGATTGCGGCCTTTGTTCGATGAATCGAGCGCAAGACCGGTGTGAGCGGTTTGCGTATACAACTCATACATCTCATCTCATCAAACATGTCCAATCACTCCTCCGGGTCGTCCACGCATATATTCGCTTGAAAAACGTACTAGGATCCTTGCGGAGATCGATATTAACCGGCACACAACGTTTCACGAGCTTGGAGATCGACAGGGATGCTCTGCAACCACCATCCGCATAATAGCAGCTTCGGACGGGCTTCATCGACATCCTATGCGAAATGTCCCTAATGTAAGTAAGGCTGGCCGTCGGAAAAGGCTTGGATGGGTTGAAAGCACCTGGAGCAGGACTGGAGAGACGTGATATGGTCGGATGAGGTGCCTCTAACGGCGGGGAGGGATCCAAGACAATCATGGGTTACTAGGCGTGCTGGTGAGCAGTACAATCCTGCCTTTACCAAGCCCCAGACGTCAAAATACATGGAGATAATGGCTTGGGGATGTATTGCGTACAACTACAAATCACCTCTCTATCGTTTCAACCTCAAAGCCCCCACACCCGAGCTCCGATACGTCCTAACAAGGCCCTTCCTTGAACGAGCTGCCAACGGTATCAACGGGCCAAAGTACGCCGAATGGGTCTTCCGCGGTCCTCTTCTCGATGCTGTACGTGTCCTCGAGGGTCGTGGGCGTCATCATCTGGTCCAGGAAGACAACGCACCCATCCATAACAACGAATACTGCGACAAGACCCGAGCCGAGCTAGGTCTTTACGCTTCGCACATCCTCCCACCTCTCCGGATCTCAATCCAATCGAGAACGCGTGCTTTGAGCTGCAAAGCAGACTGGCAGACATGCAGCCTCGATCTTGCAAGTCAGATGACTCCTGGGTATGCTGTGCTAGAGCATGGGACGATATTCCAATGGAATACATCAACAAGCTGGTTGAGGGGATGCCGAGACGCTTGGAGGCGGTGAAAGTGTGTAATGGGTGGCCTACAAAGTACTAGTTGATGGTGCGCATTGATGGGAGTGATCAGAACCTTTCTAGCATGCATATATAGCTTCATATAAGGAATGCAAGACATAGGGTGACTTGCGGGCAGCTATCTGCAACCTGTTCAGGAAAATATTGTTGTCGTCATCGACATAGTCCACGTCCTCCAGCGTCTTGACCTCGGCGTGGAAACCCGGTATCATTAACGAAGAACCGTCCCCGAGTATAGGCGGGACGCGTCCGGCTTTGAGGCTAATATCTGTTGGCGGGAAGGGTGCGTTGATATTCATGGCCGTGGGCTGACCTCAACCGGAAAATGAAGAGAAGATAGTACAGATAGGAAGACGCGTATCCACCTGATTGAGAGGGAAGAAGAAGAAAGGAGAAGAAAAGAGATGATATTCTTCTATATTGCCTAGCAGACAGGCCAAAGCGTCGTACCAGGTATGATGCTGCTGTAATCATCGACCCGCGCTAAATGGGAAGAAGACTCAGTGACGAGGATGGAGCGGAAGCGGGAATCGGAGTCGAAGGGCACGAACCATCCGGTGATCTGGATGATGACCAGTCGCGCAAGGGCTGGTCGCGATCGAAATCGATAAATAGCTCGATCTTGCATGCGCGATTATGGGCGGATGATGTCTCATCGTCGACCATATTGCTATCTGGTGCGCTCCATAGATGCCGAAGCGCTGTTAAGCGTGCCGATTGTTTGAGGGATGTGTCTGGAACAGAGGTCTCGGATCGGTGTTTCATGAGGTTTTGTCATCTCCTAAGTGTACCTCGGCCAACTAAGGGAGCAGAAGGTAGGAATAAGTTCACTTATTTCTGAGTGAGCATGGCAGCGACGAGAGATAGTGATGCCACGGCTATCGAAGCTGTGATGACAGAGCTAGTCTCGTCGTACCTGGACATGGACATGGTCGAAAAAGGTGTTCAAGCGATGGGCTGTGTCTTGACTGGAGGTTTAGCATGGAACCACTCGATGTTTGATCGCTCTCGTGTTCCTTTTAAGCGCTTGTGATCCCAGATTCATCATGAAGCTGATGCGCAAGGGAGAAAGAGAGGGATAGCAAGTTGACATGATTTTCATGTCCGGTTGTCGTTTCGTGCCTGACTTGACTTTAGCTCGGCCATCTCAACACCCTCTCCATTCTTCTTCCTCCTTCCCGTCTCCTTATGTACAGGTAGCGCGGCATCCAGGGTAGCCTTAGTCTCTCTTGTTAGTCTCAGCATGACCGTCAATGCGACCAGTCACGTTTTATCCACTCCACTCGCCACCTTGACATCTTCCGCTCTCTCCACTATCAACACCTCGGTCGGAGATTCGTGGGCAGATTGGGATGGAGGCGATATCATATCCAACGGGACGACGATTGTAGCTGATCCGACAGAAGTCGGTGAGGGGAGCTACATACTCGTGAGTATACCGTCCAAGATCGACTTCACAGGCTGATGCAGATCAGAACACGCTGCTCGGGCTGCTCATCGTCCTCTTCGCTTCGTTGCTCAATGCGCTCGGACTTAACTTGACGAAGCTCGATCACGTAAGGCAGCAGAGTATATCAAAGAGGGAGAGGAGAAGAGAGTGGTTGAGACTGTCGTGGTTAGCAGGGATGGGGATATATATGTCGGTCTTTCTCTTATTGAGAGGTTCGCTCAGCTAAATGTTGTGCTTAGAGCTTCTCAAGTCTGTTAGTACCGCCTGTCTCTTCACAAAGCCCACTTGACCAAGGCTTCCAGTCGGCTCCCCGCTCGCTCTCAGATACCTCCGACCCGATTGGGTTGCACCTCTGGGATCCTCATCCCTCGTCTTCAACTTCCTCTTCGCTCGGTGGCTCGTAGGAACCCGTAGGTCCCATCTTGCGTTATCGTATCGTATGCTGACAGAATGACCAGCCGTCACCCCTACAGACATAAACGGAACAATCATTATCGTCCTCGGCGTCATTCTCATCCTCATCTTCTCCAGCATCAACCACGGTCTATCCCAATCCATCTCCATTGTTCGCCTCAACAGCTATTGGACACGCGGATCATGGCTCGCCTACTTTCTCTTCCTTATCCTCTTCATCTGGTCAACATATTTTGCCTCGAATCTCCTCCATTCACTCGTCTCCTCCCGTGCATCTCTCTCACCTCTTCCATCTCCGACTCTCGAGCTGCCGACATCTCGGCCAAAGCCTACTCATCCGATGATAGCATTCCTGGGGAGATGGTTGAAGGTATCGAAGACCGTGCAGAAGATGATACTGGGAAAGATGGAGAAGATATTTCAGCGGACTGACGATGCGAGGATCATATGGTTGGAGGGGATGGGATGGGCAGTGGCGGGAGGTAGCTTGGCGGGGTTGTGTTTGGTATTCACGAAGGCGATTGTCAAGGTTGTCTGGCTACCGGGGCATCCCGTAAGTCGAAGAAGGAAGCTCAAGAAGAAAGCTCAAGAGTATGAGCTGATGACCTAGCAGCTTGTTCATCCATCCTCGCTGTTCACTCTCCTATTGGTTATCCTTACGGCGGTACTGCAAATCGTGTGCTTGAACAGAGCTCTCAAATGCGCAGATACCGTCGTGGTCGTCCCGCTCTTCTACGCTGGTGAGCAAAACAGCACCTTACGGGCTCCCTATCGCTGATATCTGGTACAGGCTATACCGTCTTCGGGTATGCTTTCACAGTTTCGAAGAATCTGGTCGAAGCTAACATCGATAGCTTCATCAACTCGCTTATCTTCTATGACCAAGCGGGACAATACGCTCGCTGGGTGAGTCGTGGCCAGGTTCGATTGAGCGCAACTAATGCTCGCGCAGGTTCTCGTTGCGACCTTCATCTCCATTGGAATCCTCATCTCTGGTGTCGTACGGCTCATCTCACCCGCGAGAAAGACCCATCTGCTCACAGCTGTGACCAGGTTCTGCTCTCCCTCAAATCCTCCTCCAAGACCGCTCCCGACCCCTACACCGTATCCACTCAGCCGACAGCTTCTATGCGTCTCCGCCCACATGCCCGAACAAAGTCAATGACTGAAGGGGAAGCTGGAGCATCGAAGCTCGATGAGGTGGATGACGAGGAACCAGCAGAGCGGGTGGAAGGACGGCAGGATGTACTTTGGGAAGTGGGGAGTGTCAGTGATGCATCAGATACGGAGGAGAAGGAGCGGAAAGGCGTTGGAGGAGGGAATAGTCGAGGGGAACGGAGAGGTCTGCTGGTCGATGAGGAGGAAGATGGCGAAGCAGTGGATCGAGCGGGATCATCGAAAGTTCCTGCTGAAGAAGGGGGGAACCCATTCGCCGATGAAGAAGGGTTTGGCGATTACGAAGGGGTAGCAAGGGAAGAACTACCTTCGCTGAGCTCTTTAGAAAAGACATAGATTGGGGCTCTCATCTCTCGGGTTTTTCGGATCAATGCATTGGTTGTCATGCTATCTTCATCTCCTTCAACCTATGACCGACCTTCTTAGCACGTTTCGCCTGCTGCTCCATCTTCGTCGCCTTCTTCATCCCGAATACCGCTCGAAGCGATTTCTCCCCAGTATCATGTCTCCATCTCCGCAAATACCATTGTCCGGGTATTCTCGTCTTCCTACCGTCATCGTCCTTGACCTGATCATTCATCGGAATGACTGCTCCCTTCTTGATACTCGTAAGCTCGACCTCCTGAACCGGTGCTTGTCCCTTCTGCTGAGTGATCGCATCCACCGCTGCACCCTCCATGACCAACCACTTATACTTGAGGATATGATACACCTCCACCTCGTCTGTCGAAAGGATCTCGATACCAGGGATGTTCCGGACGACCCTCGCAAATGGCCAAAGTAATTTGGGGGATTTGTCTGGCGGGTGGAGGAAGAGGATCGAGAGTTGCTGTGATCGACCAAACCGGGCTATCCACTCTGTTTTCGGTTTCGGTGCGGGTGGAGTCTCCTCGTCGACACCCTTCTCAGCCGCTTCAACCGCCTCGGCTTGAGCGCCCACGACCTCAGCCTGAGCCCCCACCACCTCAGACTGATCCTCCACAGCCACAGCCTGACTCTCCCCAACCTCCACTCGAGCTTCCAGCATCCCAGCCTGATCTTCCACCAACTCCGCCTGATCCTCCTCCTCGGAAGCCCTCCATTTAGCTCTAGGCACCCTCTGCACAGCATGCAACTCCCCCTCATCATCCCGATACACTCTCCCATCAGTCAAAGCCCAATTCGCGTCCCCCGTCTTCTTCCATTTCCCCTCATCCAGGTCTACGACCACCCTTAGTAATCCCATTGACAGCTTAGACGAGAGGGCTATCCGCATTCCTAGTGCTCGGACCTTCCGGTTGAGTGCTTGGGCGTGATCTCGGGGTTTGATGGCATGGGCCATAGCTCCGCCTCGTACTGGACATGACATCGGCTGAAAACGTTTGAAACTTGGAAGAGGGACGTACGGATGGGACTGCTCATATCCCCCACTCGAGCACGACCTGTCCCTTTTTGCTGATGTAGCTTCCGACCGGATCCTCTTACTTCTGATCGAGAGAGCGTTTTCTTCGTCCCCTGAGACCTGCATGAGCAACGAGTTGACAACTTGGCTCGAAAAGTAAAATTTACCTGCCGCATGGTCGAGCGGTACCATATGACGCAACGATGTAGGATATCTCGCCGTAATGGTCGAGCGAACACATCGGGAGGAAGGGCTACAGCCAGACCCTGATGATATGATTAGTCCAGATCCAAGGTGGTGAAGGCATGTCGCCTACCAAAGGAGCAGCGGTAGTTGGACTAGGTGATGCGAGGGATGATAGCGGAAGGATGATAGGGTCGGTTACCAGGATTGGAGTCACATGTAATCGAGCTGCGCGGGATCAGCGCTTCAGTCAAGTACGCCAGGTGGATGGATGAACTTACGAGCTTCTTCGGTTAAAGAGCTCGAAACCTGATCTCTAGCTTCCTCTGCCTCTTCAAATGTTACGTTCCCCGGTATCTCATCCTCTTCTTCCAGCTCGTCCGCTAAATCGATAGAGGGCGGAGGGCGATCGGTGGGGAGGATAGCTGGTTGGTCTACAAACGTAGCTAAACGTCGATGAGCGGTCAATGTGCTGGGTCCGGCGTGAGAGGGATGGAAGCCAAGGAGGGCTGGCCGGATGAGGGAGGACGAAGGGGCAGAATGGAGGGTCTTCGAACATGAGCAAATCTTTGTATAACAGCGGTCAAAGGCTCACTTGAGAGAGAGGTAGAAGTAGTCGAGTGGCTCGCCTCATGCTTTGCTAGGTCGTGTAGGGGTTGAACGACGAAAGATCGGGAACCCAGGCTTGAGTGTGGCAAAATGAATGGTCCCGCTCCTTTCACGTGTTTACAGCATGGCGAGTGTTCCTGAATTAGGGACGGTGGATGATAATGTAGCTCATCATTGGAAATTTCCGTGCATCAGCCTATTTCCTGCTTAACGCGGACTTCTTCATGCTTGGTCTGTATTCTCCATGCATACATTTACAAGCTGCTTATGCTCATCAGGGTCAAGTGACCTAGGAAAGATGTCCATGATTCATTGGCGTAGTAATTTTACTTGTTGCAACCTTGTTTAGAGGCTATCACATTGATCAGGTATCAAGCGATCCGTGCGCTACCCGTGGTAGATACCTTCCAACTCCTCTCAAGATACATAGGAACTAACCGATACACTATGAAGATGGTCCTGCCAATATGACCGACGCTGAATTTCCACTCCTAGCCATATCCCGAGCTTCATTACACTGTTTCCGATTCGTAAAACTCAGCTCCACCAAATACAACTCAACTCCCTCTGCGTTCCTGACTTTCTTCTAACCGTACAGCAGAGCTTTGCGATAGAGTTCGTCGTCCAGTGGTATACCCGAAATACAATTCTGACCCAGTCTTTTCTTTTCGTTTGGGACATGCTCCCCTCCTGCGGTGACATTCAGACGGCGGACAAAGGTCGATCCTTCTGAGCCCAAGAATATCGAGAAGACTCCGTGACCATCCCACATTCGCATGTATGCCGATACTTCTTCATGGGATCCATGAAGATTTCGACCGAGTCCTTCATCTTTGGCTCGTGAGCAGCCGTCTGTGCGATCGGTAAGGTAGCATCTCGGGCTGCAGTCTGCTCACCGCCTCCAAGAGGAAGTAGATTCGGATCGTTGTATCTTTTGACACCAAAAATTTGATGATATCTCCAGTCGAGCTGCTTAAGGAAATCGGAAGGAGCTCCATAATAATCGTTCGGCCGTTTCACTTCTGGCTTGGGGATACGGAAAACAAGGATTGGTTCAATGCGGGTGATGCTATCGGGATGCAAATGTCGCAGCTGGAAGCGAACAGTTCTACCGTGATGTTTGGACATTAGGGATTCGGCATCTTGTAATTCCTTTAGCAACTTGAACAGCCACAATCGGGTCGTTCCCCCTTTCGCTCTTCGATAGTCGCTACTTCGTACTCGAGTCGCACTCGGTTGGCGCGAGCGGAGAGAGGCCAGGTTGGAGCGGTGACTTGACCCGTTTGAAACCGCTTGTACATCGAATCCGCGACGAAGAGATGACCGATATCGGACGCATGATGCGTCTCATACCGTCGGGAATTGGAGGAGATTGTGGCGGTTTGGGGATGGACAAGGTGCATGAATAAGATCTCACAGCCGTGAACCGACCTCAGGTCGACGGGTGAACAAGGTGAAATCCACCTTGACTGTGGCGTGCTTCGCCTGGTCCGAGTCCGGGTAAGATTTTAAAAAACTCTCTTCCATCCTCTGAACACTCGGTGCTGTGAAGAACACCTGCTGCCGCTCGTCCAGGTCGTACCGGTTCCATCGAGTGTTCCTGAAGAAATCGAAGTAGTAAACCGCCAATTGAGCAGACGGTAAACCCATTTCCAAGGGTCGAGAAGACTTGCAGGAGGAGTCGAATGGAACCACTTGAACACCCTCCTTGCTTCCCACCCCTCTCTTCAAATCCTCAATCTGTTGCTTCCCGTCTTCCCCAACCACCACCACAAACTGGTTCTTCCTCCCTGAATCGATCTTCCCCTCAAAGGTCCCTAGTCCTCCAAGCGTTTGAGAACTTTCTTGACTTCAGCGGATACAACGGTGAAGCCTTTCCATCCTCTCCCTCCAACCTCTCCAAGCGCATGTCATCCCCATACTCGGCAGAACATTTTGCAGGGATCTGATTTCGGACAGCGATTCGGTAATCCCTTGACCGAGCAGGTGAGATGACACCGAGCGAGTGAATGGGTCTTGTAGCCCATGCTCAGGGGGTAAGAACGACGTCGTCATTATGCAGCGGCGGCCAGTGTAACTGTACCAGCAATGGCGCACCGTCGGCAATACCGTCGGTCGTCTGGAGTCGGGTATGAGGAGGGACACCCTTGAAGTTGAACCGAGCAGGGTCAAGTCGTTTCGTCGCGATAGCTTCCTCCTCTCCGGCGGTCATACCCGCCTGGAGATTCTTGTCGTCCACTCTCTGCCTCTCAAGCCCAGCAAGGATCTCTTCGTTTGTCCTTGACCGATTCATCACGTTCTCAAACACATCCCCAACGACCGTCTTCGTCTCATCACCGCCGGGTACTATCTCCACTAAACTGTGAGGTGTTCATACAGTTCACATAGTTGCTCGGAGGTGTCATGCCGTACCCAAGATTTACTGACAGCTGTTGTGGAAAGTAGCTCTCGGGGAATGTCGGCTGAAGATTTCGAAGGAAGCCTATTCCCGCTGGATCGGAGGTGGAGGGATCGTGAGGGCAGAGACGATTGGTTGTGTGAGAGGTCGCTGAGAATGGTGTTCCTGGCGCAAGCGATATTTGAGGAAGGAGATCTCATCATCGAGCTGCTCCCGAGGGACATACTCAGAACCGGTAGGTAGACCTTTACCTTCGAAAAGAGGTACGACAGCCGATAATGGAGGATTGGCGGTTGGAGAAGGTGGAGGAGAGATGTCATAGTCTATGCCGGATACCCTGGGTAAGGCATAGGAAGGTTTGGCTCGAGGTGTACCGCTTAGCGTGGATGACAATTTTCTATGGACAGCTTGTCGTGTGACGTTGGAGAATGGTACTCCAGTTTGTTTCTGCGAACCTGGAGCTGCGCTCGACGACCGAGATCGGGTACGGACGCTTTGACTGGAGAAGGTAATCCGGTTGGTTGTAGAAGGCCAGGGTATCGTTTGCAAATACAAGGGATACAGCTTTGTCCGCCACAAATCGAGCAGGTATGCAGAAATCCACATCGATCGGTCGTACATGATTTGGCGATAGAGTATTGAAAACATATCTCTCGAAGATCCGCCGTTCGCATGTGAGAGGACTTCCCACCGGGTATCCTCTTGATGTACCAAGACCATACTGGTGTTCCAGCCATCCCCGCATAAAGGTATCCTGGTCGCACTCAACTGTAGTATGCGACCCTAAACATGATGCACATATGGCCGCTTTCGGAGGTATCGCATCTAGGGCCTGTTGATCAAGTCTAGCCAGATACTGTTGCTTCCAAAGAGCTGTTGTCGGAGGTTCGGCTTGGTCATGACGAGGAGGAGTTGAGGTTATTCGTCCGCGAGTGGGTACGAAAGGTGAGGTAAGAGTCGGGAAGGGATGATTTCCCCGTCCTGGTAAGGGAGCTACCTCCCGCGGTGGCTCTGTCCTACGATCAATGGACATCGCATCGTGACGACTAGATGCTGAAGGATCGAGGGGATGGTCGAGCTGTCCACTATCGCGACGATATCGCGCGAGATTCTCTTGCGATAGGTTACTGGGAGATGTGATCGGATTTGACCAGGGGATAGCAGGAGGTTGCCGACTGAAGTGGTGAGAGCGTTCGGTAAGGATTGATGTTGATCACCTCTAGCCATGGAAACGGAGTAGTGTGCTGCCAGCGCCGGGGAGAAGATAGGATTGTTTGTTGAGCTGATCGTACGGCCTCTTGCGCGGGAGCTATCACTCGGTGATGCTTGACGTTGAACTTGCCGGAAGTCATTTTCTTTTGGTCGGAAGTCACGTCGAAGGGAGGGAGCGTCGAAGTTGGAGAGGCAAGAGGGGTCTTGGTTCGCTAGGTTGGCGAGGTCATCGTCACCCAGATCGATGGATGAGGACTAGGTGGATGTCAGTGGCATATCCGTGGCACGAGCGGTGGCGTATCCCGTGGCATGAGCAGTGGCAAGGTACTCACGCGATGAAGGGCAAGGGGTGTGTGACCTCCGCTTCCCGTTAAGACCGGTACGACTGGAGGAGGAACCTAGGCAAGTTAGCGTGAATTCCTACAGCTGCAGAGACGTGCAGGTATAGCTCGAGCAGCCTGGCACATTGAGACGATCGCCTCCATCTGCTGAGGATATTCGTACAGGTAAGGAGCTCGGAAAACATCGAAGCCTTCACCATCGATCCCTCCTTGTAGATTAAGCTCCTCGCCGACGAAATTTCTCAGCGCAATCACAGAAAGGACCAACTTCTCCTTGAACGTCCGCCGACCTTTGGCTTGTAAAGTTGCGATGGTCAAAGCTCGTTCGATTGGCTCATCGCTTACGAGACCGACTGTCCCCAGGGACTTGAGTTCATCCTTCATTCGCTCGATCAGGGTGGATCCGTCGAGATTATACTGATCGATAGCATCAAGGAGCGCAGGGGAGAGAGTGAATGTATGAGTCCGAGTAGGAGATGAGGTGTATGGGTTTGTAATGATGATCGTTTGAGTTGGATCATGGTCGGATGGGAGGCTAGATGCCAAGTCGAGGGACACTTTGGAGGTGGACATGCTGGTTGATGGTAGGGACGGCTGATAATATCAGCAGAGAGGTCAATGCGTCAACTCACAGTTTTAGAGAGGTTTTGTGAATAAGACGAGAGGTAATAGCGTGATTTGGTGGTTTATCACGAGCTGGTTTGAGGCTGTTCAGATATGTTGTCAGCTGTTCAAAGATATTTTCGTATTGAAGCAATTGATAAAAGTCGTTGGGGATATCCTCACTCCCATCACGAACCAATCGCGTCAACATGTAAACTTCAACCTCCTTTGGGAGGCTCGAGCTTTGATCAATTTCGATTTTTCGTATGGGAAGTAAACCCCAAGTGAACCGATGAGCAAAAATGGGGATTAGGGTGGTGGCGATCATTTGAACCCTGAAAGCAATGCATCTCTTATCGACCCACTGCTACGACTTGCTGATGGGCATAGAGGATGGCCTGGATATGTGAATACCCCGCCAATCCACGAAGATCATAGTCTGCCCAAAAAAGGAGTAAGCGATGCAACTACATGTAAACTCACTCGTCTCGTCGTATTGCAGCCACCTGCAGATGTCAGCTCGATCATGACCAAAGGACGATTATATACATACCTCAATATCACCCTTGGTTACAGGAATCAATATCCCATGGACATCGGTGATCACAGTTCCGTAGTTCCGTGTGTCCCATCCGGATCGTACCCATCGAAAAAGGTATCGCCGTACGGGTGCTGATAAGCTACGTATTGATACTGGTTCGGGTCGTTATCGTCACGCCCGAATATTTAGGTCGAAAATTTGGGTAGTCACACTCACCATACCAGCAGTCGAAGGGGAGACAGTTCCATTGAAGACTTCAGACATTGCTGAGGTCTTGGTCATACTTGACAAGGTTGTTAACGAAAGGTTGATTAATGCATCAATTAGTCTTGACAACCTGAAACGTGGAGAAAACGTTATTAAACCAAAAACTCTTAGAAAGGCACTCGCGTCGTGGAGTAAACACGTGAAATGAGCGGGACCGTTCATTTGCCACACTCAAGCCTGGGTTCCCGATCTTTCGTCGTTAACCCTGCGATAGTTAGCCCTGGAGCGATCGAAGCCAAGAGCCACGTAACAGGTACGGCAAGGGCTGAACATGACAATCGCGCCGACCAAATTATACTTTGGCAATGCCGGTGTTCTTGGTGAAGGTAGATTAAACAATCCGCTTACAATCCGCGATGTTCCGCTCACATCTCAATTTCCGGCTCAGGGACTAAGTCGATGAGCATGACGTAACCGGAGTATTCTGCTCCACGCGAAGATAAGGAGCAGGTGGGCGGTAGGTGCCGCGATATAAAACTCCTCCTAGGGCTTCTGGAAACAGTTCTCTCTGGAAAATGTCTGCTATCAACCCATTCCAAAAGATGCGAAGGCAGAGTCAGATCGTCTCCACCGCCTCGACCATGTCCACCGTCGTCCCCGAAAACGAAAAGAAGGGCGAAACAAAGACTCGGGTTGTTCCGTTGAAGCATATCACCAACGATGCGGCGGAGTATGGGACGCCTGAAGAGCTTCTTGCGTTTGATATCGATCCCGCCGAGGAGCGAGCATTGAGGAGAGCGATCGATTGGCAGGTTGGACCTATCGTCATGATCCTCTAGTAAGTGCAGGGGATGCAGAGGCGATGAGTAGGCTAATCATAGTCAGTTTCATAGCTGTACGTATCTTCCTCCCATATCCGTGATTAAGAAGCTGAATAGGATAGTTCCTGGACCGAAGTAATCTCAGTAACGCATATGTCGGAGGGTTAGCTCCCTTATGTCAACATTGTGTAACGCTGATGTCCGTCAGTATGGGCAAAGACCTGCACTTCCCCGAGAACGGCCTATCCGTCTGCGCTTCGATCTTCTACGCCTGTCAGTCCGCCCTGGTATCGATGATCAAGGGTTGAGTATGCTCTTCAGCCTATGTCCTTCTCGAAACCCCTGCCACCACGTTTCTCCGTACCCTCCGGCCCTCCCGCTTCATCCCAGGCGCAACCGTCCTATGGGGCGCTGTCGTCCTCGGTTCTGGCTTCTCGAAAAACTACGCTACCCAAGTCGCAGTCCGTGTACTGCTGGGCGCGATGGAATCGGCTCTTAGCCCTTGCTTGTTCCTCTGGATGACCACGTTTTACAAGCGGAATGAAATGGCCAGTCGAAGCAGTTACCTATACGTTGCCGCCCCAGTCAGTGGGATCTTCGGTGGATTGGTTGTGAGTGATCATTTCGGTATCAGAGTCAGGTCCTGACATCAGTCTAGGCGATTGGTTTCTTGAAGCTCAACGGGAGGCACGGACTGGCGGGCTGGCGGTGGATATATATCTGCGAAGGTCAGTGGTGACAATGTCGCGACATACTGGTGTATTCTGACGCCGACAGGTGCGATCACCATCGGCATAGGCATCGTTGTTGCTCTCGTCATGCCCGACACCTACCATCACTCTAAATTCCTTACTCACCGCCAGAAATACCTCATGGCAGTACGAGAGGCTCAGGCGGCGCAGTACAATCGGGATGAGGGTTTCTCTTGGGCCGAGGTCCGAAAGGCCCTGTCCGACCCCATGGTTCACATTTGCGCTTGCGCTCAGCTCGTAGGTATGCCTTGTTACTATCTGCTCAAAGCTAATATGTCTGAAGGGTATAGATACATGCTTGTATGGCTATGTCAGTTCTTCCACACCTTTAGGTATTCGACTGACATCTCGTAGTCGACCTTCTTGGTGGTCATCGTCAACCAGCTAGGCTTCAGCTCCATCGCATCGCAGGGTCTCACAGCACCAGCCTATTTCCGTACGGCTTCCTAGCTGGGTGTGGCTTTCTCGACTGAATGATCTTGCAGTTGCCGCTGTCTGCTACATAATTGGTGCGGTCATCGCGGACAAGAGGAATGTACGCAGAGACCTCGGCTCTTACAGTTACGGAAGCAGCTGATCGTTCTTTGTAGACTCGATACTGGGTTGCTCTGCCCATGATGCTCGTCACCTGCGTGGGATTCGCCATCCTTCTCGGTGTCAAACACAGCACGGGTGGGTCACTCGCCGGAGCGATCATTGCGGGTATGGGTATATATCTAGCCGTGGGCATCGGGATCACCTGGCTGAACATGTTCGTAAGAATGAGGCATTCCCTAGCTTTTGGCTGATGACTTTTCAGTAATATCGCTGGGTACCGTAAGAGATCAGCTGCTGCTGGCTGGCAGCAGACCATTGGCAACTGCGGGGGCATGTAAGCCAAATTTCGTTCGAAGCAGGCTAGGTTGATATCCCCTTTAGCATTGCTGGGCAGATTTACCGTACCGAGGATGAACCCCGATATGTCCTCGGAAATGCCTTCTCCCTCGGATGTATGCTCTTTGCGGCCATCGTCTTCACCCTTCAGTACACCATATGGAAGAGTCGAAACGCTGCGAGAGACCGGATGACTGAAGAGGAAAAGGCGGAGCAGGATGCTAGGGGCGTCACAGGAGATCATCACCATTCGTTCAGGTATGCGTTGTGAGGACTGGAGGGGAGAATAGCAGTCACTCTTGAGGTGAACATGCAAAATAGCCATATAACAACTCGTCACGAGCTTGAAATGCCCCGTTGAAAGCATGTACCTTGACAACCCGTTGACGGAATGTCTCTGCCATCCAGTTTATGATAGCTTTAACGAATGTCAGATTGGCAACCGTAGTCAAAACCTCACGAACCTTTTGCAACGAGTCTAGACTGTGGTGTGGCCGAAGCGTCGGTAGATGAAGTTTTTTCGTGTACTGTGAAGTCCATTATGCCAATAAGACACCCCTCAAGAAGGACGAGAGCTCAGTTCTTAGCGAGAAGAAGGGGGTCCCCACGAATTGCTTGACGAACGGCGGAACTCTCCGCTCCCTGTGGAGTTCCCGTTCCATTGGATTATGACTCCTGCGTCCCAATACCCTCCTTGTTCGGCCTACCAAGCTCATCATACCAATATGACCGTCCCCACACCCTTCCCCGACGCACAATCACTCCGCCAGGCGGCTCGAAACAATACCTTCCGGTCACCGACAGCTGGGCATTGTCCAGCTTACGTCCAGGCCAATCTCCTTGTCATCCCCAATCGCTTCGCCGCGGACTTCAGGGGTCTGTGTCGACGCAACCCTGTCTCATGTCCTCTCCTCGGTGAGAATGTTGCTCCCGGAGATCCGAGGATAGAAGTAGGATTGGCCAAAAATGGGGATATTACAACGGACGCGCCGGGTTATAATGTGTGAGCGAGGGAATGGTCAGGGTTGAGGAGGAGCTACCAAACGCTAGGTACCGAGATGGAAAGCTGATCGAGGAGGATGTTCCGGACTGCAAGGAGTTCTGGGCGGAAGACAGCGTTGCATTCCTTAGTAGGTCAAGCTTGCCCTTCACAACGCTCATAGAGATTAGTCGGTTGTTCATTCACATTTGAGCAGGCTTTAGTTGAGGCCAATCTTTCACCCCGACATCTCAAATATGGATCCAATGTACCGATGTACAAGACCAATATCCCACTATGTCCCAGCGGGAGTAAGTCCGGTGCGTCTAGGTGAGCGACGCTGAGCCCGAGGACTAGTTTTCGGTGGAAACATGGTGGTCTCGATGCGATCCTATCAACCTGAGGTTGTCGAGCGTGTCCGAGATCTTACCAGGCCATACGTGAAGACGCATGGAGAACCCGTCGCTTGGGTAAGTCCGTACAGAACGATACCTCATTATCCAGCTGATTTCCGAAGGGATCCGACGCACCGGGTAAGCTAGGGATAGAGGACATCATGCGACCCGACTTCGGTGATCCGCCACTACTTGAGGAAGGAGAAGTTCCGGTTTTCTGGGGATGCGGAGTAACCCCTCAGCTCAGCGTGATGAGTAGTCCGCTGGTCAAGGGTATTTGTATCGGACATGGACCGGGAAAGATGGTCTGCATGGATCTGCTTATAGAGGATATGTTGAAGTCGTGAAGAGCTTGTACTGCTCGCAATGGCTGAGGTGTGTAAGACGTGGCTCGTCAGCCAGACGATGCAAGTGATCGTGGCAAACACAACCCGGCACGGACAAAACGGGGGTTTGACCGGCGGAAAAACCTAAATGAGCGTTCGACTATTACTGCAGTTAGGACCAAGTTTTCCTCGACGCACTCAAACACAACGGCAAACGCCAACTTTGACCTCGACTGTGCCCTTCACTCCGCACTACTGGGAACGGACGTCCTTCATCAGCGTCGTCCACCAATCCCGGCTTCCCTACTACCGGTCTCTGTAAGTGAAAGTACTGCCTGTACGACACAAAGGACCTGTACCGGGTCCGTGTTCTTTTCTCACGACCAACTTAACCCCTTTCAGGCAGATCTCCGCGTGTCATCCCCCACTGTATACTTGCTCGACCAATATACTGCGCTCGGTCCCACCCTCATCCTCGCAAGTGTGTCTCAATAGTCGTTTCGGCCGACAATATTGTTGCATTTGTAGGTAAGGATCCTTCATTCACTGGCATATGAGCATGCTTCTTAATCACCTCCTGGAGTTCACCATCCCTGCTCATCTCCTTGGGAATCGTGGCTGATAAGCATTTCATGTCGCTCAGGCTCCGACTCTGGTGTATTCCTCCGTCCAGGATCGTCAAGTAAGCCTGCCTTGACGGTATGAACGGGACCCTGGCGGACTCGAAGCCGAGGGTGAGTCCAAATATCTCAGCATAGCTCATAAGCGCAGCTCCCCGCTCCTCGAAACCTCCTCTTCATCCAGCCAGACGTCCCTTCCTCCAGAGCTTCCGCTTCGACCACTCCAACCGACCAGGATGTCTCTGATCCCATCGCCAGCGCGACGGCAGCCCTGGAAAAGCTTGCGGACGTACCGAAAAAGAAACCGACTCCTCCCCCTACCCCCTCGGGTCCCGCTCAAGGCAAAATCGGACATCAAGAGATGCCCTTACCACATGTTCACTCCGAAGCCGCAGAGTACTACGGGGGCACTGAGGTGTACAGCCGAGCGAGGACTTTCAGCAACGTATGTCGCGCTGTATCCGACTGAGGCTGACGGAAGGCGGACGTGACCGGGTATAGCAAAAGGAGACCACCTCAGATGGGAGGTGAATTGATCTCGAGAAATCGGAGGTTGTCGCATGGTGAGCCAGGGGTATTGAAAGCCGCTGACAGGCAGACGAGATCACGCCTTCCGCACCGCGGCGGTTTCTGATAGATGTCGAGGAGACGATGCGGATTGTTCTTGAACAGGAGGACACCGATAACAAGTGGGTCTACTGCTGCGTGTATTGCTGACGGTAGCTTCCAAATAAACATCTATGATTCTGGGCCAAAACTTCTGTCGCTCGGAACAGCTAGTTCGAACGCCCATAAGTCCTTTGACATTAGGGTGAGGCCTCCCCCAAGATAGTAGTGCTGACATCAGGGTACATACATGCTGTCCAACCTGTTGCAAGAGCTGGCACTCGCGCGTGACTACGGTCGCAAGCGTATTGTTCTAGATGAGGCGCGGCTTGCGGAGAACCCCGTAGATCGACTGTCCCGTATGATCAAGAACTCTTTCTGGAATGCCCTCACTCGACGTATCGATGAGGAAGGACTCGAGGTCGCTTGCATTGATCCAAAGAACCGGAGTCGAGCGACGCGATCACTGATCTACATTCCCTATGGCGAGGAAGAGATGGCTGAGCATTACCGCCAGATGTAAGCTGTTATATCATATGTAGCTGACCCATAGTGCCCTGGAGAAGCCGAATCTTCGTCTAGAAGTGGTCATGCTGCCCCGCAAGTGTGACGACCCAGCCTTTGTCAAGGCGCTCAACGATGAACCCGGAATTCTGGCGTTAGCCATGGATCGAAAGCTGGATCCTGTCACAAACAAAGTCAAACTGGAGGCTCTGCCATTCATCGTTCCCGGTGCAAGATTCAATGAGAAATACGGATGGGACAGCGTAAGCTGCGTATGCCTGGCATAGCTGACGACAGTACTTCATGGCTCTCGGACTTCTTGTTGACGGGAAAATCGACCTCGCTATGAGCATCGTCGACCACTGCATCTTCGAAATCAAGCACTACAATAAGGTCTTGAACGGTAACCGCAGCTACGTGAGTTGTACTCCCGGTGCATAGCTGATGTTAGTATCTTTGCCGTTCACAACCACCCTTCTTCACAGATCTCGCATTGCAGATCTTCAATCAGCTCGACCGTACCAAGATGGAGCAAAACAAGGCATGGTTGAAACGGGCGATCAAAGCGGCTATCAAGGAGTACCACAAGTATTGGATGGTCGAACCCGCCCTCGATCCCGTTTCCGGTCTTTCACGATATCGGCCCTCAGGCCTGGGTATCCCTCCTGAGACTGAAGCGACACATTTCACCCACATCCTACAGCCCTTCGCACAACGTCGCGGTATATCAGTGAACGAGTACATCGATGGGTACAACGATGGCAAGATCCCGGAACCCGATCTTGACGAGTACTTCCTGCATGACCGAGGTGTTCGCGAGTCCGGCCATGATACCAGTTATCGCTTAGACAGGAAATGTGCCGATCTCGCTACGGTTGACCTCAACTCCCTTCTATACAAGGTAAGCCGGACCCCCAGGATTGTGCTGACGTTAGTACGAAATCGATATAGCGCAAGCCATCCAATTCATTTTCGAAGATCACCTCGAGCTCGACGAAGAATTTGAGCTCTCGCCATGGCCAATCACTCCGGAGGCATTTGTTGCTGGGTCACCACGCGAGCTTTCGACATCCCGCCCTATGAGCAGTAAATACTGGTACGAAAGAGCTGTGACTCGCAAGGACACGATGGATCGTCTCTGCTGGAACAACGGCTTGGGAATGTACTTTGATTACGATACTAAAGCACGGAGACAAGCGCGATACGAATCGGTAACAACGTTGTGGCCATTGTGGGCCGGCTTTGCATCGGAAGAGCAGGCATTGAAGCTTGTGTAAGCCGAAGTGTAGCTGGCCCATGCTGACGACAGTCGACATGCTTTGCCCAAGTTCGAGGTTGCGGGTGGACTGGTCTCTGGGACGGAAGAATCCCGAGGTATCATCTCGCTGGACCGACCGAACCGACAATGGGGTGAGTCGCTTCTTGATTGAAAGCGTAGACGCTGATGATGTTCAGATTACCCCTTCAGTTGGCCCCCACATCAGATCATGGCTTGGGTCGGGCTTGAGAGATACGGCTTCCTCGATGATTCAGCTAGACTTGCTTACCGCTGGGTCTACATGTGAGCCTCGATCCTGGAACGTGGCTGATTTCAGGATGACTTTATCGTTTGTGGACTTCAACGGTATTGTCCCGGAAAAATTCGATGCTGTCGAGCTGAGTCACATGGTGGATGCTGAATAGTGAGTCAGTCATGGGTCACTAGCTGACAAGTAGTGGGAATCAAGGGACAGATTTCCGCTACGTTCCGCGAGAAGGTTTCGGCTGGATGAATGGTGAGCGAGCGATTCTGGTCGTGACTGACCGCGACAGCTGCATACCAGATCGGCCTGCAATGTCTTACAACCGGTATGCGTCGTGCTGTAGCTGCATGTGTACCCGTGAGTATGCCCCCCCGCCTCGAAGTCTTCATGACGTCTTTCAGCCCTGGGTATTCTTCAACCTCCCCGCACCCGATTTTCCCTCCGCCCGTCGACGTCGAGCCGAACGGGAAGCTCGAGAAGCTGCTGCCGCTGCTTCAGGCCATGGGGGTGCACCCAAACAATCCGTTCACCACGAACCTCCTTCATTGGAGCAGGCCATTGCCAACCTCAAAGTCGAATTGGGTGCATAGAAAGGTTGAAGACGTTGTTACGATTCCATCACCTCATCATTGTATCTTCACCAAAAAGGACAATCAATCACCTTCCCCTTCCTTCAGATCCGACTTCTGTTCGCCATCATTCATACCTGCATATTCCCACTCTTCCCAAATTATGTATATCTTTGTACGACATCCATGCATGCAACATGCCCGCCACACCGCTCACCGGCGGCAGTGGTAGATCGCTGTTCTCTGGAAACAGGTGAAGAAACTTCATAATCAGGCACCCCGATGTTTCAAAAGTCCTCGCACACGACAATTTCTTCTGTTTGTTTCGTCATTCTCGTTGACAAATAGCAAGGAAGTGGGAGGTCGCTACAGGGTCACTTTCCCCGATGTCGATACGCAACCCTTTATGGTCAGTACACAAGATCCTGTTTTTCGACCGTTGAGCGAAGAGATTACATGGTGAGACACTGATTCAAATGAACAGGGAGCTCATCGAGCCATATCTCGTCCGCCTTGGCCTTTATTCTGTGCCAGATCCAAGTGAACCCTCCATCAAGACGAATGCATCTTACTGACATCGTTTCCAGCTTATGACCGTTACACTCTTCTTCCCCATCCACCTCACCTGCCTTTAATTGAAAACACCGCGGTATCCCACACTTACCGACGCATCTTCCTCCCTCCTTTCGACGCCTTTCCAACCTTGAGAGAGGCATACGATAGTACTGCTATCATTCACTCCGAGGATGTGGAGATCACCGAGACCGAGGTGAAGGGTGGTGTGGCTAGAGGGGGAAGATGGGTGTTTTACAGTACTTGGGAGATGAAGGATGAGCCGGAAGGAGGGTGGGAGGGTAATGGGAGAGGCCGAGATCGAGATTTGGTGCTTATCCATGGTGAGTACCTTAGTTTCTGTGAGATCTGACTTGAGCAGGATTGAGTGATTACGGACTTCGATATGCTCCTCATATATTGCATTTCGTCAAGGCGGGCTTTCGGGTGATCGCACCGGACCTTCCTTCGGTGCGTGGATCACGTAAGGATGACTTGCTTGCTGATCAAGCTGCGCAGTATGGCCGCTCAACAGGGTTCGTGTGATGTTGGCAATGAATTACTAGCCTGATGTTGCATCAGTGTCAATTCGTATCTGCCCTCCCTCCTGCTTTTGCCAGCAGCTCTGCATGCAGTCCTCACCGACTTGGTCCGGAACGACCTTCACCGTGGGAGAGAACAGAGACAGGTCTTCTTAAGCGGAGCGTGAGTGGTTCTTTCGGGATGAGGCTGATGAGCAGATCCATGGGTGGATGGACAGTGTATGTCAAACCCACGGGAGCCTTGCTGAAATTTAAGGCTGTATTACCTCCTCAAATACCCACCTAGCTCATCCTCCATCGATGTCGCCTCATCTGCATCGCAGAGCGATGTCTGCCCTCCTGCCAAAGGGTCCGGCAAGGGGTACGATGAAATTGAACGTTCCCGGGAAGAAGAGAAAGACCGGGTTGAAGTGGCTGGAGCATTCGTGCTGTGTCCGATGGTAGAGGGTAAGCCGGGACTGTTTCGGCGCAGCTGATCATCACCAGTCGCCCCAAATTCCCGACCGCATTGGATTACAGAGGCCATTGGGCGAGCTATCGTATACTTTGCAGGTGTCCTGCCTCTCGCCAAGGCGGTCCGAGGTATGTAGCGATAACTAAGTGTTTACAGCGGTCCTGACATATCGTAGGGAATGTGAGCGATGATCCTGCTGTCGAAGAGGACTTCTACGCGGACAGTGAGTCGTTTTCCTACCATCTCTGCCTAACAAATGCCTTCCAGACCTTTGCTATCATGGCTGGCTGCGAGTCGGAACCGGACTATCTTTATTGGAAGGCATGCTTGAGCTGGAGAAACGGGCAGCCGAGATCAACATACGTGACTGATTCTACATACTTCCTTGTGTTCCAGCTGATCTCTCCAGCCATACGGCTGATTCACGGCTCTGCCGACCGCGTGACGAGTCACTTGGGCACGATTAAGCTTTTCGATCGGCTGCCGAACGAGGACAAAGAAGTGGAGATCTATGAGGGATACGAGCATAGTGAGTCTCAGCATCACTTCTCATCAATTCTCATGTCTCTCGTGATAGTCATGACCAAGGTAAGCGCTATGCCGGTGGATATAAATGGGTCTGAATGTTTCAGGTCGGTCGAGACGAAGCAGACGACGAGAAGAGACAGAGGGTACTCGCAGATTGGCGGAACTGGCTTCTGCAGCGATGCTAGTTGGCATATCTTCACGGACTTTGACAGTCGCCTTATCGCATACGTGACCTATCCATGCACTTATACATGATCGAGACCGCTTGAAACCCTATGGTGATAGTGCTGTAGGCGGACAATTGCGGGATTATACAGATTCTAAAACGCCACATTGAGCGAACTTGAAACGCCCACGTCTCGACGCGTCGGGAGCCGGCGCGTGTCATTTGGGCAAAACACGGCCAATCAACGAGGAATGCTCCTCTCACGCTCTTGATCCTTTTGATTCTTTGTCTCTGCCCCACCTTCTTCGACGACTCGCTCATCGCTGCCCGACCATCGGTGTCGACTTGTCAGTCATTCGTAGGTATGTCATCACCTTCATTTCGGTTTGAAGAGGACCAAGCTCAAGCTCAAACAATTGATTTATACCATCATCAATTCGCTATTCTCACCGTCCCCTCTAACCTCTCCCAACAGCACTTCGTCTTTCCGACGCCCTAATCATCGTCCATCTACAGCAGGATGCGTGAGGTCATCTCCGTGAGCATACTCTTTCTGCCCCATTAATCAACATTGACAGACCCATGCCCGGCAGGTTCACGTTGGTCAAGCTGGTATGTCTCATTTCAACCTTTTTTTCCATCTTCCTATATAAGCGGACAAAGAACTGACCTTTGCCAGGTGTCCAAATCGGGAATGCTTGTTGGGAGCTGTATACCATCGAGCATGGCCTGAGCGTGAGTTGAGTTCTCATGGTGGCGATGTTGGCTATGTAGAATGTTTGCTGACCATGCTCTATCCTCTCTTCATCTTACGTCCATCTTCTCGCCGCCATATTTGCTACAGCCCGACGGTCGTCTCATGGAGGGCTCGCCATCAAGCAATGACGATGGCTTCTCTACTTTCTTCTCCGAGACAGGAGCGGGCAAACATGTCCCCAGGTCTCTATACGTGAGTATGAGCCTATCAACTCCGCTTATCTACGCAGGTTGACCTAGAACCCAATGTCATCGACGAGGTCCGCACAGGAACTTACCGGAGCCTTTTCCACCCAGAGACTATGATTACGGGGAAGGAGGATGCGGCAAACAACTGTAAGCGCTTAGCGTCAAAATTCGCTGACATCTAGACGCTCGCGGTCATTACACGATCGGCAAGGAGCTTGTCGACACGGTGCTTGAGCAAGTGCGCCGGCTCGCGGACAATTGCTCTGGTCTTCAAGGCTTCTTCGTTTTCCACTCATTCGGCGGTGGTACCGGTTCCGGTTTCGGTGCTCTCCTCATGGAGCGCCTCTCGACCGACTACGGCAAAAAGTCGAAGCTTGAGTTCTCGGTCTACCCGGCACCCAAGATGTCTACCTCGGTTGTGGAGCCTTACAACTCGGTCCTGACCACCCATACCACTCTCGAGCACTCAGACTGCTCCTTCATGGTCGACAACGAAGCGTAGGTCTGTGTCACATGATATCAGCTGATCTTCAGGATCTACGATATCTGCCGCCGCAACCTCGGGATCTCGTCGCCGTCATTTACAAACCTCAACAGGCTCATCGCCCAGGTTGTCTCCTCCATCACCGCGTCGCTTCGATTCGATGGATCCTTGAACGTCGACTTGAACGAGTTCCAGACGAACTTGGTGCCGTGAATTTGCTTCATATAGCTCTCTTGGACTGAGCTGACTTCGCCAGCTTCCCTCGGATTCATTTCCCGCTCGCCACTTATGCTCCAGTCATCTCGGCGGAGAAGGGTGAGTCTCGTGATGTGAACGTCGCTAAATATCAGCCTTCCATGAATCCAACTCGGTCTCTGAGATGACGATCGCCTGCTTCGAGTCCAACAACCAGATGGTAAAATGCGATCCTCGTCAGGGCAAATACATGTCAGTCTCTATATGCTTTGTAATATAGGTTTCTCGCTTACTCCCCATCAGGGCCTGTTGCCTGCTTTACCGAGGTGATATTGTCCCGAAAGACGTGAACGCGGCCGTAGCAAACGTCAGGACGAAGCGGACTATCCAATTCGTGGACTGGTGCCCTACTGGGTTCAAGGTGAGTGAGAACAGCCAGGTTTAGCTGATTTGTGTAGCTTGGTATCTGCAACGAGCCTCCCGCACTTGTTCCTGGAGGTGACCTGGCCAAGGTGTCGCGATCCCTCTGCATGCTTTCAAACACTACTTCGTAAGTGAGCCATCGCAGCCGTCCACTGACAGTCAGTATCGCTACGGCATGGGCTCGATTGGACAACAAGTTCGATCTGCTCTACTCCAAGCGAGCTTTCGTGCATTGGGTAAGTGATGCATTGTTATGCTTACAAAGCTGACAGTCCACAGTACGTGGGTGAGGGCATGGAGGAAGGCGAGTTCTCGGAGGCTCGTGAGGACCTCGCAGCCCTTGAGAAGGATTACGAGGAGGTCGGCATTGATTCTGTTGACAACGAGGAGGAGGAAGGTGAATACTAGACGTGTTCTCATTTGGATTTCGGAAGCTAGCGTTCGATACCTCTACCTCCCTAGTCTGCTCTTCGTTTTAGTCACATCCGAACTTGTGCAGTCATGCTTGATTGCGGAAAGTCTCTATACAAATCGCTTGACACTCTTCTCTGAGCTTGAGCCTAAGCCAGAACAGCGACTATCACGGTGCAGCCTGCCACGGTTCCAACTCCGCAGCTGGATTAAGACAGACCTTTTGCACCCTTCTCTAAGAACGCCAAGCGGATGCTTACCGGCAACTAATGGCATATCAATTAGGGTGAAATTGGACAAGATTATAGGGGGTATTCATTTCTTTAGTTTGAACGATGTATTTGGCCTAAAGTAGTCACAGGCTGTCAAGTGGTGTCGTAGTAGTCAGCATCTCGATCACGCTCCTACTTCCCCCTTCGCGGTATTCCCGGTAACCTCTTCAAATAACGCTCGTCAAGGTCTCAACTTTCAGACCCACTCCCACACCGTCTGGTAAGCTCGTGCTTTTCAACCCGAAACATTCGCCTAAAGTCCTCGTCCGTTCACCAGTGGGATAGTACGAGTAACATGGTTTTGAAGCGGTAAATGCGGGGCCCCGCACTGGCCGATTTGGCTCAGTAAATGACTACCCCTACACAAGGGTGTAAAGTCATTCAGATCGAGATATGCATGCGTACTACTCGTACTCTGTCCTTGAGGTAATTCCATGGGTTGATTATGCTCAGGAAGCTTTATTGGAACCCATATAAGTTCCGTCGGAAAGTGGGCCGGGAACGACCAGACAAGCGGAGCGGATGCTCAAGGCTCATCTTCTTGGCATATTCTGCATACTTGGTAACAATAGTCTTGAAAGTCAGACCGACTGACTGACTTCCGCACGATGACACCTCCATCAACAAAGCAAGTCCGCGTAGCGGGTGTACAAGCCGCTCCTATCGCCTTTGACCTTGTCGCATCGGTTCACAGGTTTCAATCACTGGTCAAGACCGCCAAAGAAGGCGGAGCTCAACTTGTGGTCTTTCCAGAGGCATTCCTGAGCGCGTATCCACGACATCTGAAATTTCGGATCGGTTCTCGTTCGGCTGAGAATCGGGAATGGTATGGTCGGTATGTCAGGGTGAGCTGTCAATAATGTGTTCTTACGCTGGTCTTTGGCTGATTTCCTTCGCGTAAGTCTAGTGTAAAGATACCTGAGGGAGTTGAGGGGCAGGACTGGCTGAAAGGCCAAACTTCACTTGCGGAAACGAATGATTTTTGGGCGTTTCAGCAACTATGCCGGTCAGCAGCTGAGTACGAAGTAGTGAGTCGTTCTCGCACGCGCATGACTCGTTCACACGATGACCAAAGTGCAGCACCTCTCCGTCGGCGTGGTGGAATGCTCGCTCGTTGGAGCGACACTCTGGTGTACCAATCTCCTGATCGGACCTGATGGTAGACTGCTCTCGAAACATCGGAAGTTACAGCCTACAGCGGCGGAGAGGGTCGTATGGAGCCAAGGAGAAGGCTCGCACACAAATAAGGCTCATCATTCGCTGAAGAGCGAGGGCAAGGAGGAGACACTAGCTACGGACAACCTGCCTGTTGTGCAGACTGCCATAGGAAGGATCGGCGGACTGATCTGCTGGGAGAGTGAGTCGTCTGTGTCATCTTGTCCTACAAGGACGGCGATGACAAGCAGACTACATGCCTTTGGCTAGGTATCTGCTGTACCAAAAGGGTGTGGAGATGTGAGCCGTCTGTAGCTATCGATACGGTTGGTCTCATCGAATCCAGATATACCGCACCAACAGCGGATGGCAGGACGACATGGCTACCCTCGATGCAGCATATCGCCCAGGAAGGGAGATGCTTCGTCATATCAGGTACGTCCGGAACCAAGTGTGCCTCTGACCCTTTCAGTCAACCAGTATCATACCGCAACCGATTTCCCCTCTAATTATCCCGCTCGAATGGCTTCATCTTCGCAAAGAGAAACTTCGTTCAGACCCCTTGCGAACGGTCACGCTTCATCGGAGGAAGAGGAGAAAGAAAGCATGTATGCTGTGTGGTCAAGAGGTGGAAGCTGCATCGTGAATCCTCTTGGAGAGATCCTTGCTGGTCCGCTGTGGGACGAGGAGGGGATCATCTACGCAGATGTGAGTGATGGTGATATCTTGCCATGAAGAACTGATGGTCGGTTAGCTTGACCTCGACTCTTTGCCCGGTGCCAAGCTCGATTTTGACCCAATTGGACATTATTCCAGGCATGAGCTACTTCTAGGGTTGCTCAATGCAGATTGACGCGAGGGGGGCGGGGCGAAACTCAACAACCACGGTCGCTTCTCCACAGATCTAAGCCCAAGCTCAAGCTCAGTGTCGGCTTATTGGCGAAAGTTCGGGAATCCATGACTGAGTGGGGCCAAAAGGGTCAGACCGCAATGTACTCGTAGCTCAAGTGAGACCATCATTCTGCCAGACTCGCTCAGGCTCGGGTTCCCGCTGATTCCCACGGAAAGAGTGATGTCGTACTCCACACAGGTAACGTCTGATAACATTAATGCTCAGTAACCCTCGAATTCGAGAAGACCCTTTCTTTGCTTGGATATATAAGCTGCCGTCTCTTCTGGCTTGCCATTAGTTGGACCCCGCTTGAGCTCACCGCATACTCTCTATCAAGGACCAATCAATAAGATCATCGAGCACGCTCTTACGCTTCTCACCAGGCGAAGCTGAAGGTCATCACATCCTACTTCTACTTCCGCGATGATCATGGAGCTGGCGTCAACAAATCCCTCCAACGAGATCCATCTACGACCGTCACATTAGCCTTGTGCCCCCATATACAACGCCCATCATCCTCTTGCATCAGCCATTACATCATTCGTCGATCGCTCGGTCGCCTCGAAGGGGTCGGTGGTTGGCGGAAAGGAGGTCTCTCATCAATCATACACGGGCGGAGCTTGGGAACCGAACCGAGGAGTGGGTCGAGGATCATTCCCCTTAGACGAAGGCCAAAAAAACTCGAAGCGTGTCATCTCTTAGCTTTTGACTTTCGAGAGGAAGAGAGCCTCAAGCCAGTGATCGGCTCCTCACTCTCCCTCAACATCCTTGAGATAGGCGGAGGGAGCTGAACGGTCACGATCAATCTGGCTCAGGCGGGAATTGGAATTCCGGCTCAACGTTATCGATCATGTCCGCTCTTAGACCGCGACATGCCTCCCCTTCGCCGTCCCCTACCATCACCAGCTCTGACTTCCCGCAATCCAGTCTCTCACTACCTCCCACTTCCACTTCCTCCGCAACCACGTCTTCATTTGCCCTATATCGGCATAATTCAAGGTCCTCACGTCACGGTCTCGTACCTTCCCCCAACACCGGCAATGGAACGCTACTACCAAATGGACCATCCTCTTCGGCAACTTCAGCTTCGGGTAGTAGCAGCCTAATATCAACACCTCGCCTGCTATCTCGCCGGAGTTCGACACAGGGTAACCAGAGACCGACCTCGATGCTGATGAGGAAAGAATCAAGCAAGGGGAAGGGGAAAGACAAGGAGGAGCAAGAGGTGCCGATGTCGTCTGCTTTTTCCAAGGGCAGCGAGGGGGTAGATGGATGGCGAAGTCCTATAATATCAGAGAGCGGGAGTGCTGAAGTGTGAGCTCTATGCTACAGGTCATAGCTGATTGATAGTATTGAGACCCCACAACTACGATTAGAGCGAGATCCGGGGACAGGGAGGAAGATGATCAACCAATACTTGGTGAGAGAGACCGTATATTCTCAAGCTGATCACGTCAGGTCCTGCATGAAATAGGTCACGGAACTCACGGGATAGTACGCTTGGGACGGGATATGTCGGTGGAGTTGCCTCCTGGCGAGGAAGGGGATGTCGGCTTAGGTATAGCGAGTAACGCCCTATATGTGAGTGATCATCATGTTTCAAAGGCTGATTAGCAGGCGATCAAGATCGTGGAGCGGAATCCGAGGAAGAAGCGTCTGACAGGGTTTAGCAGACAAAGGGCTGGTCTCAGAACAGAAGGTGTCAAGATGGTCAACGAGAGCGAGTAAGTTTCACTCCCGGGGTAACATTGACATTCACAGGATCCGCAAGGAGATTGCTATCTTCAAGAAGGTTTATCACCCTAATGTAGTGCGAATGAAGGAGATCATCGATGATCCGGATTCCAGCAAGCTTTTCATGATCCTCGAATACTGCGAAAACGGGGAGATACACTGGAAGGACGAGGACGGCTCACCAGCACTCACCGTGGGCGAAATCCGCCGGATCTTTCGAGATACTCTGCTAGGTCTCGAGTACCGTGAGTCTCGATGGAAGAGGAGGTTGGCTTATCTTCAGTGCATCATCAAGGAATCATACATCGCGATATCAAGCCAAGCAATCTCCTTCTAGCCGGAGACGGTACCGTCAAGATATCTGACTTTGGCTGTTCTCACTATTCCGAAGCACTTCGGGTTGCATCCGCACATACTGGTCCCGAGGGCGAAAAGTACATCGATGATATCGAGCTTGCGAAGACGGCTGGATCTCCAGCTTTCTTCGCTCCCGAAATGTGCTATTCTGGGCTCGACAACGATCTCGGACCCCGCACATCCCTCTCGCCCGCCAACTCTCCATTGCAGGAGATCCCCGTATTCTCTCTTCGTCCTCCCTCCGTGGCGGATGGTCATACGGAAACGACTCCAAGTCGATCGGATCCGCTTGTCGTCTCGCCTGGCGGACGAAGTTTCCCTCTCAAACCCACCCTTAGTAATGACTCTGGCCTGTCGCGACGGCTGGATCCTGCAAGAACGCAGTCTTCGTCCGTTGTGCCTCGCCGGGAGCGACTGCCAATCACGAATGCTATCGACATCTGGGCACTTGGCGTAACGCTCTACTGCTTGTTATTCGGCAGAACGCCTTTCGATGCTCCGAACGAATACCTTCTGATGCAGGTCATTCCGACGGCGGAGTACGAGGTCCCCCGTTTTATGGGAAAAGATCGTATGCGGGCAGGACGGGAAAGAGGATCGGGGGAGAGCGAAGAAGCTAGGGACTGTCTTGATCTGTTGAGACGGCTACTGGAGAGGGACCCGGCCAAGCGGATCTCGCCGGAACACGCCAAAGTAAGTGAGCAAGGTATCCTTCGTAGCTGACGGTCAGAAACACCCTTTCACCCTTCGCGGACTGTCGGATCCCACCGCATGGCTCGCGAGTACCGATCCTTATGCTCAGAGCTTTGTCACCGTTTCGAATGATGAAGTTGCTGCGGTGGTCATCAAATCGAGCAGCTTTCGCGATAAGTTTCGCAAATCTATCAAATCGATTTCCCACAAGCTTCAGATCTTTGGAGGAAGCGATCGGAGTCGTAGCCGCAGTATTGGCCACGTCGATAGTACCGGCACGAGCACCCACACATCGACCGCGCCGTCTACGCTCACCAGCCAGATCAGCCTGCATGGCACCCCAATCGAAAAGCCCGCCAAACTCGGATCTAGCCCTCGCATTCCCTCTGAGCCGTTTCCGATGACCAGTCCGCCACATCCCGGCAGCCTATCCCGTCGCCTCTCGATTCTAGGATCAAGAGTACACGATTCGGGTCAATCGCCTCGCCGGCAAACTATCCAGCTGGCGTCGCCCCCTCTGGACGTACCTCTTACTGCGAGCGAAGGCTCCACCCGCGCAGCAGCTGCTCCTACAAAGCAAGGAGACCCTAGCGGCGTCATCGTTCATCGGAATACGCTCGTCCTGTCCGGACATCCTGGACCCGCTCAACCAGCACAACAGCTTCAGGAACACCCTCAAGCTCCAAGACCAATAACGTCATCGAGCTCCCTTGACAAGCTGAAGCTTGCAGCGGACATTTCACCAACCAGCAACCTTCGACGTCGGCAGTCGAGCGAGATCAATAATCGCGGTCGGCAGCGCGCTCCAAGCGATGCGTCTAGTGGTCCGAAGAACGAGATAGACAGGGGCTTCAGTGGCAAGCTTGGCAGACTACTGTCACGGACCAGCAGCCAACGTTCGCGTTTTCATAAGAAGGACAAGGCCGCCAGTGCGTCGTCTGACGTCGACCCATCAGCTATCGCCTCTCCAGCAATCTCGCCCGCCGAAGCATATCCCGATATTCGTCCCAACGATGGACTGGTTTCACGTAGCGTGGAGACCTTTGACTCAGGCGTACCTCATCTTGAGCCAGGCCTTCCCCTTCCCGGCGAGATTGATGGCGATCGCTTAGGACGGCTAGCCTGGGAATCGAGACTTCACAAGGGTGCTCCGATCCGTCGGGGCTCGAGTCTCAGCGAAGACTATACTCGAGGTGTTGAAGAAGAAGAAGTCGATTGGACCGAGCCTCTGTCCGATGATGACGACTACTGCGATCCTTCGTTAAAGCCCGCCTTGCCTCACAATGCTTCGAATCTCGCTCTCGCACGAGGCTGGCATCAGCAAGATTCAGATGGGCTCGGGCTTCCTCTTCACGACCTATCTATCGCTCATCCTGCCTCTGCCGCTCCGAACCTGGAGCCGATCCCGGATGACTCTCCTACTGGACTTGTGGAACACCCAGCCGTCACTGCCTTAGAACATCATCCCCTCGCATCCACTCACTCCTCCCCGACGAGTACGACTTTCCCCACGGAGTTCGGCTACAGGCCATTGTCTCGAGCGAGTGAAAGAGGATCCCATTCTCCCTTTCGATCCAGTCCAGCGCCTGATCGAACGCGGAGTCCCCTCGGTTTCGCCGAAGATCCGAAGACAAGTCCTTTACGGCTTGGACTGAATCGACGGCCGAGCTCCCCCTTGTTTGAGAATGACGATGGCGACGAGGGTCTTGCCATTTCTATCGGGAGTCGAAGAGGACGTAAGGAGTCTCTGTTAGGCCGGCCTTCTATCTCCGGAGACAGGTAGTTTTCAGTGACGATGAGGCATATCAAACATGCACTGCGTGTTACTGATCATCGAGCCGTGCATCGCGACTACATAGCTACGTGAACTACGGAGTATACGCCTATAAACAGTACATCATGGAGCGGTATAGACGTATAAACACATACGTGAGCTATGGAAACTATGAACAGGTACGGGGTAAATACCTATGGCTGTATGGACGGGCTATGGCGTATGGAGTTATCGAGGTCAGGTATGGAAATCGTACGGACAATCAATCGTTAAAGACTCAAAAGAAGCTGGCCGCAAATTGAGGGAGAAGCCTATCACACAGGTCAGAAGGGCCCGAAGATTTGAAGAAGACTCACGAAGCCGCGCCAACGCCTAGACCAAAGATGAAGGCGCCCCAGGCGACGCGCTTCGCCGTGGCCCCGATAGCGCTCTGCTCGACCCTCTTGCTCCTCCTGACGAGACGCTCTTGGCCAGCACCACTCGAGATGACCACCGCATCATCCTGCCCCTTGATCCTCTTGGTCCCGCGACTGCCCTCAGCCACCTCGTACCCCTGATCCTCCAAATCCTCTCCTGCCGCCGCCCGAAGTCGTAACTCACGCTTGAGATCCATCACCAACTGCTTGGCCGACTGAATCTCCGCTTCCATGTCCACTCGGGCACCTGCCGGTGCCGTCACCGTAGTCGTAGCTTCAAGCGTCAGATGGCGTCTGTCGTCTTCGACAGGCATGTCCTCGTTGGCGGATGCCGCGCCAGGTCGAGAGCTTTGTCTTCGTTGACGTTTGGGGATAGGCGATGCGCTCTCGGCAGTCAGAGAAGGGACGGTCGGCCTCGCTGCATCGGCAGGTGGACTTGGCTTTGACCGGGCAAGCTCATCGGAAGCAGCTTGGGACCGTTGCGATTTGCGATAAGCCACGTTAGGGTCCGGTACAGCACGGGCAAGAGCCTATCTTGAGTGAGCAGGATATACCATACGACGAAAGGGACACACAGAAACGAGTTCGGCTACACCGTATGCTGGAGCGAGATGAATGGCGAGATGCCTGCTAACCCTGGGAAGTATGAGCGAAAACTCAGAAGTCACGACACTCACCATTGGCCTGCAAGCCTCACTGCTTCATACCCACGACCACCATTGGTATTACGAGTGTCATAAGACGATTTGACCTGACCCGATGTCTAAGCTGGCGGTACTTCGAGAGGCCATAAGGTCATACCCATTCCATCTCACGCTTCTCGTCATCCTCCGTAGCACCCGGGAACGCGACCTTGTACATGGTGGTGAGAGATACCGCGTTGGTGTCGTATCGGCGAAGAATGAAGGCGTGCGAATTGGGGCCCGGCTGATGAAGATGAGCGTACAGCCCTCGGAGACGAAGCTTTACTCACCGTCGGCACCTTGACCCGCCCAACGACGATCTCCCTACCCTCGCGGACTATCGTCTGAAACTTGACAATCGTCACATCGTCGGGCACTGCCAGAAAGTTAGCTCTAATAGATGAGAAAGTTGGTTTTTCGACTCACGGTTCCTCAAATGAGGGTTCCGTTTCTCGTCTGGTAATCTCGGCCTGTTTTGATTCTGAGGGATAGGGGTGAGATCATACTGACTCGAGTCGACACCGCCATGCTCCGCTCCGGGATAAGGTGGAGGAGGGATGGTGCTGAAGACGGCGATATCCGAGTCGACAGTGTTTGTGGGAACGTGAGGCATCGTGACGATTAGTCAAGTGTCGTCGTCGTCGGTATCGATGAAAAGGAGAACTCGACGTAGGTGATAACAGGCAACAAGGAGGAAAAGGTCAAACGCGCCCCCCTTCAGAGCCTACTCAGCTTCGGCGTTTCACTTATGTGGCAGATTATGTCGCGTACGTCAATGGGGTTCCTGCCTCCACCTTGTCTGCTGGGAAATTTGTTGCGAGAAAGCGGATCCCCCAACAACATTTCTCATCATGCCTAAATCAAAGCGAGCAAAGGTCACTACCCTATCAAAGACGCCTGTTCGGAGTACGAAAGCCTCCAAGACCGCACTCGTCAATGAAGTCCGTTCTCAGCTCGATCAGTATGACCATGCCTGGCTGTTCAGTGTTGGCGATATGCGTAACGAGGGGCTCAAAGAGGTCAGATCGAAATGGAGGGGGACAGGGCGTTTCTTCTTTGGTAAAGGAAAGGTGATGGCCAAAGCGTTGGGTGATACACCCGAGTTGGAGTATCAAGAGGGCTTGAGTCCGCTCGCAAAGGTGAGTACTCCTTCCTCTTGACCACGATGTTTACTCATTGCTATCAGCGGTTACAAGGACCAGTCGGCCTGTTTCTTACTTCCCATCCCGTCGAGGATACCATCGAATGGTTTCAGACTTGGTCGAAGCCCGAGTACGCACGTCTAGACGCCATCGCTACAAGGGTCATTGATTTACCCGCGGGTACGTCTGCTTCGCCTCGTAACAGTATCCGGATTAAGAGAGACTGACCCTTCCCAGGACCCCTTTTGACACCACATACCGATCCGCCCACCGGCGATCCCTTCCTTCACTCCATGGAACCTCAACTTCGCGCTCTCGGTCTTTCCACTACTCTCGTTCGAGGGGTCCCTTCCCTCAATAACCCTCACACTTTATGTCGGAAAGGCGAGAAGTTGTCGAGTGAGAAATGCAGGATATTGAAACTGCTCGGTGTGCAGATGGCCGTGAGTTTTTGAAGCAGATACAGTCCGCTGACAAAGTAGGAATTCCGAATACACCTTGGTGCTCATTGGTCACGGGGCCAAGGCTTTGCAGAGGGGAAGGACCTGACAGCTACGGTAGTGAGTGGGTCAGAAGATGGCGAGATGGACGAGGATTGACCGCTATGAATTATGTCTTGAGATTTGGAGCTCACTTTGTGAGACTGTCAAGTATTGCTACATTGGACTGCAAGATAATACAACAACCGAGTATGTCATCCATCGGCGTCGATGCCCTTCTCCCCCAGTAAAGCTGTCAACCCACCCATAGCAGCCACATTGCCATGACCGCTGTTGATACTGCGGGTGAGATGGTACTTCAGCCCGTTCGCCTGCTTGTAAACCTTCCCACAGCCCGGAATTGGACACGGAAACCTCTTTTCTCCCTCCGCGTCACTGGTCGATACCTCTTCCCTCGCCTCAGCTTTCTCTGCTTTTCGCTGCGCCTTCTTCAATGCCTTGGCTTGCAGCTGTTCCGGCGTGAGCGATCCGGTTTGCAGCCCTGGACTCGGCCCGGCAAATGATAGGAGACTAGGAGTAACGCCCTGGGGTGGTGTACTGGTTCCTTGAGGACGGAAGGCTGTCGCCCATGGGCTTTGTGTGTTTGGAATGTTAAACCCGGTCGTTCGCGCACTAGTCGGCTGAGGCATGTGGAGGAAAGCGGACGGCATCGAAGGCTGTTGTGAATCCTCCATCTCGATGTCCATCATGCCGGGAGGAGTCGGCGCGTCCCCGTCGATCTGTTGCTGTTGCAAGGCGACAGCGGGATTTTGTGGTTGGGCTGCTTGCGAGAATGGGCTATTCGCCATGGCATGCTGAGCTGTTTGGAGCGGGAGTCCGCCGGTAGGGGATGATATACCAGATTGCGCAGCATTGATAGCCGCCATTCTCACGTCGAGCGGTAGGTTGGCGTGCTCCTCCTCGTAGCTGAACATCAGTGACATTCCGAATCGATAGATACGTACTGTTCTAGCAGCTCATGTAATCCATTCAATTGCCTACCGCAGCAATTGAAATCCTTCACATACTTCGCCTCGAGTTCCCTGTCCCTTTCGCGTCCGAAGCTAGCACCCAAAGCACCCAAGCTATCGACGTAGCTGCCCGACGTACCCCAAGGTGCATTGCCGGGTACCCAATGTGGAGGCGAAACACTCATGCCGAGGGAAGAGGATCCATGGGAAGAAGAAGCACCGAGAGCAGCAGCCGAGAAGGAGTAATTGGGTCCGTACGATGAAGGGTGGTAGCCTGCATGAGGATTCGAGGAAGGTGAGGGCTGGAATGGGTAGTCGGGGCTAACATCGAGTGTAATCTTTACCTCCTTTGCTATCGACATCGCTCACCTATAGTCGGAGCCGCCTCTAGCGTTCCGGGTAATGTTGCCATCCGGTGCCCGATTATGGTCGCCTCCATTTGGATCACCAGTCCATTGTGGATATGCAGCCATAACAGTGACGCCCGGGAGATCGAGGTCTCGAGCGATCACGTTCAGCCTAGTCTTCAAGGCTTGTTTGACAACGTCGCCAATGTGACGTAGAGAATCACGTAGCGATACGTAAATCAGGCATGTGACGGTAAGAGCCCGTCCGATATGAGTCGCAACGACGATGTCGAGTGTCGAGGTGGGTTCAGCTGTATTTAGCGGATGGGATCCTCGACTGCTCCTCGTTCGGCATTCATCCAGTTGGATCGAGTGACCGAAGCGAACGTCCGGATCTCTCGCCTGCTTCTGGCGTAGGCGGTCTTGTTATCGATCTAGCACTAATCGGCCGGTAACAAGAAGATTCTACGACCTGGCGATGGTGTGAATCATCATCGTCGTCGTCGGACCGGGCGTAATTACGGCATTTAATTCCAGCTCTTCCCGAAGCGGTAGATCCGGTGTAACGTTGCGCTTGCTCCGGCGGTGATGTAAAACCACACGAGAAGCGACAATTATCACTTGCTCAAGGGTCATCACCACTATTGGCGGCTGCGTTCATAACCATTTGAACAACATGTTCACGCGACCGATATTCCCTTCTGGCTGGTCAAGCATCCCAATTTCCCCCACGAATCTCACTTTGGCCAATACTCTTCTCGTCGGTCAATCTTTCCTTTGGCACCGTCACACGATATCCCACGTTGGTCCCTCGACCCCTCAGCAGCCGTTTGAGGAGTATTCCCGAGTCATCCACAACCTGTCCCGTGTCGTTTGTCTCAGGCAGTCTCCGACGACCCTCTACTATACGGTAATACATCCTACCGCTACTGCAGCAAATCGGGACCTACAGCAGGGCACAACGAAGAGATGGTTGGAGGACTACTTCCAGTTAGCATCCTATCCGGATCTTGCGGCTATGTACTTGGACTGGCGTAACCGGGATCCTGCGCTTTTTGGCAAGACAGAGCTGGATAATCGAGCTACAGGCGTGAGGGTTTTGCGGCAAGACCCTTGGGAATGCCTGGTTGCGTAGGTCCCGTTGCGTCATTGGGAAATCTGAGCTCATTGAGCAGCTTCATCACTTCTACCAACAATTATATCCCTCGCATAGCCTCCCTCATGCACCGTCTCTGCACGCACTTCTCACCTCCCTTGATCACCCTCGAGAATCCAGACGGCAGCGGAACTACAACCTACCACGCATTCCCGCCTCCTCACACCTGGCCATCGGAGCTCGAGCAGTTGCTGCGCAAAATGGGCTTCGGCTATCGAGCAGGCTTCATCGAATCGTCTCTTACGACACTACGAGCTCAGTTCGGTGACAGAGCAGGCGACGTCGAAGCAGGGCTGGACAGTTGGCGAGCGAAAGACGTGAACGAAGTACGAGAGAGACTGCTCGAGCTGAAAGGCGTTGGGAGGAAAGTGGCGGACTGCGTCATGCTCATGTGCTTGGATCAAGTAAGCTGCCCCCAGCGATCCCATCGCTGATGCCCAGCCGTCCCTCATTCCCGTCGATACCCATATTGGAGCGATTGCAGCGCGCCACCCCTCATTCCCCTCCCGTCTTCGAAACAAACCCATGTCCAAGCAACTGTATGACGAGATACAGTCGTTTTTAATCGAAAAGTGGGGACCACTAGGCGGTTGGTGTCAGGCCGTCATGTTCGCTGCAGATCTGCCTCCTACGACCGTCAAAAAGCCGAGATCAACGCTCAAGCAGGAACACTCACCAGACAGTCCGGTCAGTACAGCTCTTGGCACTCCGGCGGATGAGAAACCATCGTGGATCGACGTGATTCCCGCAGGATCCCCCTTGAAGGGGCGCGAGAAGCGCAAATCACCTACCGGTACCTCCTATCCGGGTATACCCGCTGTTTACGGGTTCAAACGGACACGCAGCGCTGCGAGAATTGAGCTTCAGAGAACGACATCCTCCGTTAGTGCTGTTGCAGAGGCAGTCAAAGACCTGGAGGTAGAATAGCTTTGTACTCAGTCTACCATGCAGTATTGGGTGAACGCACGTACATCCCGATTGTCCGGGCAGCCCACCAATATCTCTCTCTCTTCAGTACAACCTTTGTCAGGCACCATCAGGCACAATTGAATCATCGCTGCAACCCGGGCACTTGGGTAGCGAAAGCTGCTGCTGTTACAACCTCACCTCCGCGAAGCCTTTTTCCACTCTCAGACATGGTTCAGACGTGGTCAGAGATTTTGACAACGACCTGGTCCGCTGTTTCGGTATGATGAAAAACTCAGTTGTGACAACGATGCTGATTCTACTTGAGGCTGCTATTTCCGTCATTCTCGTCCTGGCGTATGGTTACGCGGCTCGAAAATGGAAGTTGCTGTCACAAGAAGGCGAGAATGTGAGACGAGCGAGAAAACATCGGTTCTGATGCCAAAATAGGACGCCTCGAAGCTATCCGTCACCATCTTTCTACCTTGTCTACTCTTTTCGGAGATTGGACCCCTGGCCTCCTGGACAAGTATCAAGGAATGTGAATGATCCTATTAGGAGGAAGCTGAAGCTCCAGACTGGATCATCATCGTATACTCGATCCTTTTCCAAATCATATCCTGGGTGTTTGGGGTGGTGGGCGTATGGGCTTTCAAGATGCCTCAATGGATCGTGTAGGTCTCGTACCTCGCTCAACAAGTTGACAAACGACAGGCCTTGCATGGTGTTCAATAATGTGATTGTCCTATCGACCGATGAAGCTGACAATTAGGTGACATCATTACCGCTACTGCTTCTCACGTCTTTGGGCGACAACGGGACCTTTGATCCCTTGCTGGGCGAAGGAGATTCGCTCAAGGGACTCCTGAGCCGTGGCAAGGTTTACCTGCTCATAAACTCCCTCGTGTGCAATCTCGCCAGGTGAGTGTGATCGAGCGATCAAGCTGACATGCAGATTCTCTCTTGGTCCATGTGAGCTATGCATCCAATGCGGGTGTCCATCTCACCATTTACCAGATCTCATGAAGAGTCATCCTCCTGACATTCCTCATCCTTGGACTTTTGCAGAATCTCCTCATATGCCTGATCTGGACGACATCAAGAAGTCGATATCTGCAACACCGATCCAACCACCTCAGGCGGTACCTCCTTCGTACCCGGACATCGAGCCCTATCCTTCGGAAGCTTCCCCTCTGCTCCATCGAGCGAAAGAAGAGGGTTGGCGTGAGTGGAGGGTATTGAACCTACTGAGGCGGAAGACCGCCGGCTTCTTCAATCCTCCCATGCTTGGTGGTATAGCCGCTATCACCGCCGGTGTCATCCCGTTCCTCCATAGTTGGCTGTTTGATCAAGATGCGATATTGAGCCCGTAAGTCGAAGGTCGTAGATCTCACTGAGAGATAGCTTCACCGAGTCGATTTCCAATCTCGGTAATCTCTACACCGTGCTTCAGATGTTCGTCTTGGGAGCACATCTACGGTCGAAGAAGTAAGCGGAGTCAACGAGAGCCGACTGACCGGTCACAGAGGTTCGAAGCCGCCTCTGTTCCCGCTTATATATCTCTTCACCTATCGCTTCGTCCTGATGCCGGTGATCTCGACGAGCGTTGTCTATGGGGCACGGAGAATGCTAGGATCGAAGATACTGTTCGATCCTATCTTGGTAAATCATGATCAAGGCCAATCACACTCCTAGCTGATGGGGATCAGGACTTCACGATGGCCATCGCTCCCGTTGGTCCCCCAGCTCTGACCTTGGCAGCGGTAAGCTTTCCATGGTTCCTGGTCAAGGGTCCATACTGATCGAGGATGTATAGATCGTCGAGATGTAGGTTAATCGCTTCGCCTGCGACTGACTTTACAGGTCAGATACGAGCGAGGACACTGAGACAGCCGTGGCTCAGACCATTGTCATTTCTTATCTTCTCGCACCATTGATCAGTCTCACCATCACCGGAGTACTTTCAGCGGTAGAAGCTTTGTACAAATGATAGGATAGATGGGTACATCATACGTTACAAGGAAGGCCAAGAATCGGGATCCCTTAATTCCCCGCCGTCATCTTCCTTTCACCAACTAGACTTGCGCACCCCAGGTAGTTCGTTCGCCAACGCCCTCACCCGGAATTGATACTATGCAAGGTCAGCTCAAGCACTCTACTTGCTCTATATCCCATGTACTCGACTCAGGCCAAATTTCGACATGACACCTGAAGCAAAAGGTTTCAGCTCGTTTGATGCCAAAGAGCTCGATGGAATGCTCACCCAGACCCTTTCCCGTTTCCACGCAGCGATTCTTGACCGCCGTCACTCTCCCTTCTCCATTGTTCAAAGCATTGAGACCGAGCTGAGCTTTGTGCCGGATCGTGGCGGGAAGTGACGTGTTTCGGGCGACAAAGAGATAGGCTCGACGTTGAACTTCGTATTGCTTCGCTGATTCCCGTTTTCGTTGGTCTCGAAGGTTTCGAATAAACGTGGCGTCGATGTTGTGCAGATTACTGCTTACGACACGGACAGCGCTCATACCGATGAAAGGGGATAACCGACAACACCACTGATATCAATCATAAAGGAGTGAGGATGGTAACGTCATTCACCTACTTTATTGACACACCCCCTTTATTGCGGCCAAACTTCTTCTCTTTCACTCGAAAAGGCCTATATAAGAATTGACCTTTAAATCCATGATGCCGGCCTCAAAGGAGGCCATCCAGGCAGCTGTGGATAGCTACAGAGCCTCTCTACACGACCCACCCGAAGCCAGGCGAAGCATGGGGGAGATTGTGGCCGATATTGACGTTTTACCGCAAACCTTGTCCCAGCGCGTCAACAAGGGCTACTCCGACCATAACACGGGCGCCTTTCGTCTCCAGGCGCTCATACCTGAAGAAAAAGGTTGTCTGGTGGACTACATACGCTGTCTGTCCCTCCTTGGCCTTCCCCCGCAGCCTAGTCTAGTTCTAAAGACAGCTGAACATCTCCGCAATAACCGCCTCCTCATCAATACACCTTTACCGGCCAATCCCATCCCTTCCCTTGGCTCCAACTGGCTTCAAAAGTTCCCGCAAGCGTCACCCCAACATTGTCTCCGTCTGGACACGTCAGATTGACACGTCTCGCCTCGATGGCTCGTGCCCAGAGAAGCTAGCGGTCTGGTTCGCCGAGATGGCCTCAATCCTTCATCAAAAC